>WNGB01008250.1_pt1 | contig 21816 bp, 23 predicted proteins | sample 5400681 | NCBI WGS metagenome assembly WNGB01 (sample SAMN13153367, study PRJNA577476) | soil metagenome | isolation source: 115 cm soil or saprolite under grassland replicate 2 | place: USA:California | collected 2016-06-15
CCATGCCAGCCGACATCCGCCACCAAGGCTACGCACCCAAACGCTCCATGCTCCTGGTCTGGGAAAACGCCGACACCAACCTCCCCCACCTCATCTCCACCGGCCAACTCCCCACCAACCCCATCGACTACTAACCAGGATGCAGACGCGCCTGTTCGTCGACGGGAGATTCGTCGACGCCCTGGACGGCGGAACGATCGCCGTGTTCAACCCGCACGACGGGTCGCTGCTCGCCGAGGTCGCCCAGGCTGGCGCGGCCGACGTCGACCGGGCGGTCGGCGCCGCGCGGGCCGCCTTCCCGGCGTGGAGCGCGACGCCGGCCGCTGAGCGCGGCCGGCTGCTCCTGCGACTGGCGGACGCCGTCGACGCCAACGCCGAGGAGCTGGCCCGGCTCGAGACGCTCGACACCGGCCACCCGATCCGCGACTCCAGCACGCTCGACGTGCCCCGCACTGCGGCCACCTACCGGTACTTCGGGGGCATGGCCGACAAGTACGAGGGCTCGGTCGTGCCGGTGGAGCGTGGCTTCCTCAACTACGTGCTGCGCCAGCCGGTCGGCGTGGTCGGGCAGATCGTGCCGTGGAACTTCCCGCTGATGTTCACCAGCTGGAAGATGGGGCCGGCGCTGGCGGCCGGGAACACCCTCGTGCTCAAGCCGGCGGAGCTGACGCCGTTGACGACCCTGCGGGTGGCTGAGCTGGTCGCCGCGTGCGGCTTCCCGCCCGGCGTGGTCAACATCGTGCCCGGGCTCGGCGAGGTCGCCGGGGCGCGGCTGGCCGCCCATCCGGGCGTGCAGAAGCTCTCCTTCACCGGCTCGACCGAGGTCGGCCGCCAGATCGTGCGGGCATCCGCCGGCAACCTGAAGCGGCTGCAGCTCGAGCTCGGCGGCAAGGGCGCCAACATCGTCTTCGCCGACGCCGACCTCGAGGCCGCGGTCAACGGCTCCGCGTTCGCGATCTTCCACAACCAGGGCCAGGCATGCATCGCCGGCTCCCGGCTGCTGCTGGAGGAGCCGATCGCCGGGGAGTTCCTGGACCGCTTCCTCGCGCTGGCGGGCAGCCTTCGGATCGGCGACCCGCTCCAGCGCGCCACCGAGCTCGGCCCGCTCACCTCGCCGGAGCACCGCGACCGCGTGCTCGCCTACGTCAAGGTCGCCGAGGAGGAGGGCGGCGAGGTCCTGCTCGGCGGCCGCGCGCCGAACGACCCGGCGCTGGAGCACGGCTGCTACGTCGAGCCGACGGTGGTACGCGCCGGCCGCGACGACCGCGTCAACCACGAGGAGGTCTTCGGCCCGTTCGTGAGCGTGCTCACCTTCCGTGGCGAGGAGGAGGCGCTCGAACTCGCCAACTCGGTCGAGTACGGCCTCGGCGGCGGGCTCTGGACGCGGGACCTGCAACGAGCGCACCGCACCGCCGCGGCCATCCGCAGCGGCATGGTCTGGGTGAACAGCTACAAGCGCGTGAGCCCAGGCTCCCCATTCGGCGGCGTGGGAGATTCCGGCTACGGCAGCGAGATGGGGTTCGAGGCGATGCACGGCTACACCGAGCCCAGGTCGATCTGGGTCAACGTCGACGCTGACCTGCCGGCCTGGTACCCCCGTCAGGTGCGGTAGGCCGCCGGCGCGCCCGCCTCCCCGGCCGGGGCGGGCAGTGGGCACGGCTAAGCTGGAGCCGATCACCGCAGCGCACGACCGTCCAGGGAGGCCACCCGCGATGACCACCGCCAACCAGGCGAGCCCTGTCCCAGCGGCAGCCGCGGGCCGAGCGGTCGACCCGCGGCTGCACGCCGTCGTCGAGCGCATCCTCGGCGACCTGCACGCCGCCGTCCGCGACCTGGAGATCACCGAGCCGGAGCTCCGCGCCGCGCTCGGGTTCCTGACGGAGGTGGGGACCGTCAGGGAGTGGCAGCTCCTCAGCGACGTCGTGGGGATCTCGGTCGCGGTCGACGCCAACACCCATCGCCCGAACGGCCAGGCCACCGCCAGCAACGTGGAGGGGCCCTTCTACCGGCCGGACGCCCCGCTGGCCTCGCCGCCGGTGACCCTCTGCGGCGACGACGAGCCCGGCGAGATGCTCTTCGTGAGCGGCCGGGTCCGCTCCACCGCCGGCGAGCCGCTGCCGGCGGCGCTGCTGGACGTCTGGCAGACCAACCAGCGGGGCCTGTACGAGCACGAGGACCCGAGCCAGCCCGACTGGAATCTGCGCCGCCGCTTCCACGCTGGCGGGGACGGGCGCTACGAGTTCCGGACCGTGGCCCCTACCGCCTACCAGATTCCCCATGCGGGTCCGGTGGGACGCTTCCTGGCCGCCGTCGGCCGCCACCCCTGGCGGCCGGCCCACCTCCATCTGAAGGTGTCCGCCCCGGGGCACCGGCCGCTGACCACGATGCTCTACCTGGACGGCGACCCGTGGCTGCATGACGACGCCATCTTCTCGGTGAAGCCGGAGCTGGTGGTCGCCCTGCAACGCCACGAGCGGCCGGAGGACCTGGCGGCCCGTGACCTCGACCGGCCGTTCGCAACCGCCGCCTACGACTTCGCCCTCGAGCCCTTCAGCTGAGCAGCGCTGCTCCGGGCGGGTGGGCGCCTCCCGGGCCCGCCCCGAGCGCGGCGGTGCGCGAGAATCGTGTCAGCGCCGGTCCTGTCAGCGCCGCCGGCGCTCCACCAGCTCCGGGCGCTTGGCGAGGCGTCGGAGCTGGAGGATGCGCACGGTCCCGATGGCCAGCATCAGCAGCGCGCCGAGCAGTGCGGCGATCAGCAACGCCACCCCCAGCGGCATGGCCCAGTCCATCATGAGGAAGTGGATCTTCACCCGGCTGCTGTTCTGCGCCACGAAGATCAGGATCACGACCAGCGCCAGCAGCCCGACCGTCACCGCTGTCCACAGCGCGCTCGCCCTGGTCCGCTCGACCTCGCGACGCGCCTGGGAAGGTGTCTGCTGGGTCGGGACTGGCCGCTCTTCCCGTGGACCGGCAGCGCCGCGTCTACCCTCGGTCACTGCAATCCTCCCGTTTCCGCCCGATATGGGCGACTCGGCAATGCCTTACAACCAGAGTTGTCGACTCGATGCCATCGTAATCATTGTCCTCGCCAGGCACTTTCGCGAGGACGAATCGCGCGGGCCAGGCGGCTATCCTGGAACGGGATCACGAGGGCACCTGCGGAGGGTCCGATGGGACAGCAGCCACTCACGATCGGCATCGAAGAGGAATTCCAGATCATCCGAGCCGACGGTGAGCTGCAGGCGCACATCGACACCCTGCTGGCCTCCGCGCGGCCGATCCTCGGCGAGGACGTCAAGGCCGAGATGCTCCAATCGGTGGTCGAGGTCGGGACCAGGATCTGCGCCGGCGTCGCCGAGGCGCGCGAGGAGGTCCTGCGCCTGCGCGGCACGCTGGCATCGCTGCTGGAGCCGCAGGGCCTGCGGATCGCCTCGGCCGGCACCCACCCCTTCTCGCACTGGCGCGACCAGCGGATCACCGAGCTCGACCGCTACAAGATGATCGAGGACGAGATGCAGGACGTGGTGCGCGAGCTGCTGATCTTCGGCATGCACGTCCACGTGGGCATCCAGGACCCGCAGTCCCGCGTCGAGGTCGTCAACGAGGCCCGCTACTTCCTCCCCCACCTGCTGGCGCTGTCGACCTCGAGCCCCTTCTGGCTGCGGCGCGAGACCGGCCTGAAGTCCTACCGCAGCGTGGTGTGGTCGCGCTTCCCGCGTACCGGGATCCCGCCCGAGTTCGGCTCCCAGCAGGAGTTCACCAACTTCGTCGACCTGCTGGTGCGGACCAGGTGCATCGACAACGGCAAGAAGATCTGGTGGGACCTGCGGCCGCACTGGCACTACCCGACCATCGAGTTCCGCATCTGCGACGCCTGCACCAAGGTCGACGAGGTCATGTGCATCGCCGCCCTGATCCAGGCCATCTGCGCCAAGCTGCTGCTGCTTCGCTCGCGCAACCTCGGCTTCCGCAAGTACCTGCCCTCGCTGATCAGCGAGAACAAGTGGCGGGCCATGCGGTACGGGATCGACGGCAAGCTGATCGACTTCGGCAAGCTTGCCGAGGTGCCCATGCGGGACCTGGCCGTCGAGCTGCTGGATTTCGTGGACGACGTGGTCGACGACCTGGAGTCGCGCAAGGAGGTCGAGTACGTCCACACCCTCCTGCGCGAGGGCACCAGCGCCGACCGCCAGCTCCGGGTCTACGAGCGCACCGGCAGCCTGCAAGCCGTGGTCGAGCACCTCGCGGCCGAGACGCTCCAGGGCGTGCCTCCCCGCGCGCTGACCAGCTGACGGCGGCCACACGGCCTGGCTCCCACGGCGTGTTGGGGGTGGGTTGTCCCTGGAGGCCCGCGACCGGGTCTAGCCGAGGTCTAGCCGAGGGGGTCGCGGGCCAGCGGGCAGGTCATGCAGCGGGGACCGCCGCGGCCCCGGCCCAGCTCGAAGCCGGGGATGGTGAGGACCTCGACCCCGTCGTCGCGGAGCCGCTGGTTGGTGTCCACGTTGCGCTCGTAGGCCACCACCACGCCGGGCTCGACCGCCAGCAGGTTGTTGCCGTCGTCCCACTGCTCGCGCGCGGCGAGCAGCTGGTTGCCGCCGGTCTCGAAGGTCCGGATGCGGGGAACGTCCAGGATGCGGGCGAGCGTGGCGAACAGCTCGTCCTCGGCCTCGACCTGGAGGTGCCCGCCGCTGCCCGGGGTGACCACGAACGGCCGCATCCGCTGGCGCAGCCCGGGGAACACCACGAAGGCGTCGCGGTCGACCTGCGTCAGCACCGTGTCCAGGTGCATGTAGGCGCGCATCTTGGGCAGCTCGACCGCGATCACGCTGTCGAGCGCGCCGGCCTCGAACATGCGGCGCGCCAGTGCCTCCACCCCCTGGGGTGAGGTCCGCTCGCCCATGCCGACCAGCAGCACGCGGTTGCCGATCACCAGCAGGTCGCCGCCCTCGACGACGGCCGGGTAGTGGTCGAGGCCGTCGCCGCCGTACCAGACCGGGAACTCGGCCGACGCGAACACCGGGTGATGCCGGTAGACCGCCTCCAGGTGCAGGGTCTCGCGCCGGCGGGCCGGGAACGCCATCGGGTTGATCGACACCCCGCCGTACATCCAGGCCGAAGTGTCCCGCATGAAGATCTGGTTGGGCAGCGGCGGCAGCACGAAGGTGGTCGGCTGGAAGCTGGCGCCGACCAGCCCCTGCGGCGGGAACGGGAGGTCCTCGGGGATGACCCCGCCGACCAGGTAGCGTGCCAGCTCGCGGTCGGGAAGGGAGTCGAACCACTCGCGCACGTCGGGGACGAGACCCTGGCCGAAGGCGTCGATGGTGACGACGCGGTCCAGCAGCTCCTTGCGCGCGGCCTCCACGGCGAGTGCCTCGGCGAGCAGGTCGCCGAGCAGCAGGACCTCGACGCCGCGCTCGCGGAGCACCTGGGCGAACGCGCGGTGCTCCAGCTGCGCCCGCTCGACCCACATGATCTCGTCGAACAGCAGCTCGTGGACGTTGGACGGGCTGAGCCTGGTCAGCTCGAGGTCCGGTTCGTGGAGCAGGACGCTGCGAAGCCGACCGACCTCCGACCCGACCCCGAACCGTTCCATGCGCGCTCCCTTCCCGGCCACCGTGGCTCCGTCGCCCGCGATGCAGGCTACTGCCTCTTGACAGCGCTCGCCCACCGGGGCGATACACGATTGCACGAACTCGCCGCGCAGCGGAGGCCGATATGGCTCGATACCTCATCGTGGCCTACCAGACGGCAGGGAGCCCGGAGCTCGCCGAGCGGGTCCGCTCGCTGGCCGCCGAGGATCCCGAAGCCGAGTTCACCCTGCTCGTTCCCGCCACGCCAGCGTCACACCTGCACACCTGGGAGGAGGGGGAGGCGCGCCAGCTCGCCCTGAGGCGCGGCACCGAGGCGGCCGCCGGGCTGACGGCCGCGGGGGCCAGGATCGGCGCGGTGCGGGTCGGCTCGCACCGGCCGCTGGACGCGGTGTCCGACGAGCTCTACTGGCACGGGGGCTATGCGGCCATCGTGGTGTCGACCTTCCCGCCGGGCCTGTCCCGCTGGCTCAAGGGCGAGCTGCCGAGCCAGCTCCAGCGCCGCACCCGCCTGCCGGTCCACCACGTGATCGCCGCGCCGGCCAAGGCAGGCCACGAGCGCAGCCCCGCCTGACGCCCCGGCCGGCCACCGGCGGGCCTCCTCACGGTCCAGCTCGACCGGCCTAGTCGGGCTCCAGGCTCCGGCAGGTCACCTGGCCGTTGAGCGGCCGCGATGCCGCGGTGGCGATGGCCAGCTCGTCCACGGTCTGACCGGGCTGGATGCTGGTGCGCAGGCGCACGCTGGCGGTGCCGACCCGCTCGCCCCGCAGGTCGAAGAGCGTGGCCTCGCAGACGTCCGGCCGTCCCGCCCTGGTGCCCTTGTTGGTGACGTGGAACACCACCTGGTACTCGTTGGGGTCGGCCGGGATCTGCTCCAGCACGTTCACCGAGGCGTTGTAGGACTTGCCCTGGTTGGTGACCACCTCGATGACGATGCTCACCACGGTGAAGGCGACGATCGCCAGCACCATGACCACCAGCCCGGTGGGGCCGAGGATTTCGCGCCGGCGGCGCTGCGGGGACTGCTGCTGCGGCGGCGGGCTGCCCGCCCCCGGGGGCTGCGTCGGTGCTGCGGGAGTGCTCACGGCGCCTTTCCAGTGATCGGGTCCAACGGCCGCTGAAAGGCTACCGCGACCGTCTCCGGAGCGCGCGCCGAGCCGCGCGTCCGAGTTCGGCAAGCCGCTGAGCGCGGGTGGGAACGGTCCAGGCACCCCCGCTCTCCAGATGCCCCGCTCGTATGCGCTGGTGCGGCAAATCGCACTAGGATTGACGCTCGACAACGTCGTCGCGCCCTGTCCGGGGCATTTCGATCCCCTCCCGCAGAGGTACAGCCATGGCCAGCCCGCGCACGCTGTTCGCCAAGCTCTGGGACCGCCACGTCGTGGTCGAGCAACCCGGCCTGCCGACCGTGCTCTACATCGACCTGCACCTCGTCCACGAGGTGACCTCGCCGCAGGCGTTCGCGGGCCTGGCGGCGCGGCGGCTGAAGGTCCGCAGGCCGGACCTCACGCTGGCCACCGTGGATCACTCGATACCCACCCACGACCGCTCCCTGCCAAGAACTGCGCGGAGCACGGCATCCCGCTCACCGGCATGCACAGCCCGAACCAGGGGATCGTCCACGTGATCGGCCCGGAGCTCGGGATCACCCAGCCGGGCATGACGATCGTGTGCGGCGACTCGCACACCTCCACCCACGGCGCCGTGGGCGCGCTGGCGTTCGGCATCGGGACCAGCGAAGTCGAGCACGTGCTGGCGACCCAGACGCTGCTCCAGCGGCGGCCGAAGGCCTACGAGGTCCGGGTCGACGGGCGGCTGCGGCCCGGCGTCGCGGCCAAGGACATCATCCTGGCGCTGCTGGCGAGGATCGGCGTGGGCGGCGGCACCGGCCACGTGTTCGAGTACACCGGCTCGGCGATCCGCGCGCTGTCCATGGAGCAGCGCATGACCATCTGCAACATGTCGATCGAGGGCGGCGCGCGCGCCGGCATGGTGGCGCCCGACGACACGACCTTCTCCTACGTGGCCGGCCGGCCCTTCGCCCCCAAGGGGGCGGACTGGGACCGGGCCCTGGACGACTGGCGGAGCCTGCCGACCGACGAGGACGCCACCTACGAAAAGTCGGTGACCCTGGACGCCGGCGCGCTGGAGCCGATGATCACCTACGGCACCAATCCTGGGATGGGCATGCCGATCACCGGCCGCATCCCGGACCCCGCCCAGGCGCCGGACGCACCGGCCAGGCAGGCGCTCCACAAGGCGCTCGCCTATATGGACCTGCGCCCGGGGGGGCCACTGGTCGGCCACCCGGTCGACGTGGTGTTCATCGGCTCCTGCACCAACTCGCGCATCTCCGACCTTCGGCAGGCCGCCAGGATGCTGGCGGGCGGCAAGGTCGCGCCCGGCGTGCGCGTGCTGGTGGTGCCCGGCTCCCAGGACGTCAAGCGCCAGGCAGAGGTGGAGGGCCTCGCCGAGGTGTTCCGCGCGGCCGGGGCCGAGTGGCGCGAGTCCGGCTGCTCGATGTGCATCGCGATGAACGGGGACGAGCTGCGCCCAGGCCAGTACGCCGTCTCGACCTCCAACCGCAACTTCGAGGGCCGCCAGGGCGCCGGCGGGCGGACCTTCCTGGCAAGCCCTCTGACCGCCGCGGCGACCGCGCTGGCCGGGAGGATCACCGACCCGCGGACCATGGTCGCGGCGACCGAGGGAGTGAGCGCCTGATGGAGCCGTTCCGCCCCTTCTCCAGCAAGGTCGTCCCGCTGCTTGCCGACAACGTCGACACCGACCAGGTCATCCCGGCACGCTTCCTCAAGACCACCGACAAGACCGGGCTCGGCGAGGCGCTGTTCTCCGACTGGCGCTACAACGCCGACGGCAGCCCCAAGCCGGACTTCGTGCTCAACCGCCCGGAGATGCGGGGCCGCCAGATCCTGCTGGCCGGCGACAACTTCGGGGCCGGATCCTCGCGCGAGCACGCGCCCTGGGCGCTGGTCGGCTACGGCTTCCGCGCGGTGCTGTCAAGCTCGTTCGCGGACATCTTCCGCAGCAACGCGCTCAAGAACGGCCTGCTGCCGATCGCGCTGACCGCCGACGCCCACGCCCGCATCGCCGCCATGGTGGTGGCCGACCCGGACCTGGAGCTTGCGGTCGACCTGGAGGCCAGCCGGGTGCGCCTGCCGGACGGCTCGACGGCCGGCTTCGAGGTCGACCCCTTCTCCAGGCGGATGCTGCTGGAGGGCACCGACGAGCTCGGCTTCCTGCTCGCCCAGTCCGAGGCCGTGGCCGCCTACGAGGCCGCCCACCCCCAGCGGGTCGACACCACCGCCGCCGCCGGGGCCTGATGGTCGTCTCCGCGCTCGAGCTGGAGCCCGTCGGGCCGGTCCGGGCGCGGCTGGAGGCGCCGGCCAGCAAGAGCGTGACCAACCGGATGCTGGTGTGCGCGGCGCTGGCCGAGGGGACCAGCCTGCTGCGGCGACCGCTGGAGAGCGACGACTCCGAGGCGATGCGCTCGGCCCTGCGGCAGCTGGGCGCCGGCGTTGGGGACGTCCCGGACGGCTGGCGGGTATGGGGCACCGGGGGGCGGCCGGCCCGCCCGGTGGCCCCGCTCGACGCCCGCGCCTCCGGCACCACCATGCGGTTCCTGGTGGCGGTGGCCACCCTGGCGGCCGGCCCGGTGACGGTCGGCGGCCGCCGAGGCCTGCTCGCACGGCCGGTCGGGCCGCTGGTGGCCGCGCTGCGACGGCTCGGCGCGCGGCTGGACGACCACGACGGCTTCCCCCCGGTCACCACCGCCGGCGGTGGCCTTCAGGGCGGCGAGGTGGCGCTGGACGCCACCGCCTCCAGCCAGTTCGCCAGCGCCGTGCTGCTGGCGGCGCCGTACGCGGCGGCGGCGGTGACGCTGCACGCCGGCGGCCTGGGCGCGCCCGGCTACGTCGAGCTGACCGCCGAGGTGATGCGCCGCTTCGGCGCCAGCGTCCAGCGCCTGGACCGGTCGACCTGGCGGGTGCGGGCCGGCGCGGCCTACCAGGCCGTCGAGGCCGAGGTCGACTACGACGCCAGCGCCGCGGCCCACCTGTTCGCGCTGGCCGCCGCCACCGGCGGGACCGTCACCGTGACCAACGCGCGCGGCCGCTGCACCCAGCCCGATGCGCGCCTGCCGGAGCTGCTTGCCGCCATGGGCGCGGTGGTGACGCGCGAGGGTCTCGCGGTCACCGTGCGGGGGCCGGACACCTTGGCGCCGCTGGACGCCGACCTCGGGCCCATGCCCGACCAGGTCACCACGGTCGCGGCGCTGGCGGCGCTGGCGCCGGGCCGCTCCCGCCTGCGCAACGTCGCGGTCGCCCGCGGCCACGAGACCGACCGGCTGGGCGCGCTCGCCACCGAGCTGGCCAAGCTGGGGGTCGAGGTCGAGGAGCTGCCCGACGGCCTGGCCGTCCACGGCGGCCACGCGCGCGGGCCGGCGCTGCTCCGCACCCACGACGACCACCGGCTGGCGATGGCGTTCGCCGCGCTGGCCGCCAGGGTCCCCGGCGTCGCGATCGAGGACCCCGGCTGCGTCGCCAAGACCTACCCCGCCTTCTGGGAGGACCTCGCCCGCGCGGGCCTTCGCGGGCGGTCCCGCGAGCCGCGTCCCTGAGCCGGCGAGCGATTCACCGGGTTGCGCCGCAGCCGGGTTGCCGCCGGCCACACGCAGGCTCTCGGCCGAGGGGGTAGTGTTTGCGCATGACGACCGACGAGGAACGCATCGCATTGTTCATCGACCACGAGAACCTCGTGATCGGCGCGCGGGAGATCGGCCGGAGGTTCGATATCGGGCCGGTCATGGAGGCGCTGGCCGAGCGCGGCCGGGTGGTCGCCCGCCGCGCGTACGCGGACTGGACGCTGTTCGCCGACGACCGGCGGTCCCTGGTCGAGCACAACTGCGAGCTGATCGACATCCCCCAGCGCACCGGCGCGGTGCGCAAGAACGCCGCCGACATCAAGCTGGCGGTCGACGCCATGGAGCTGGCCTACGAGCGGGGCTTCGTGTCGACCTTCGTGATCGCCTCCGGCGACTCGGACTTCACCCCGTTGGTGGCGGCGCTGCGCGCGCTCAACCGGCGGGTGATCGGCATCGGCGTCAAGGGCTCCACGTCGGCGCTGCTGCCGCCCGCCTGCGACGAGTTCATGTTCTACGACCGGCTCTCCGGAGTGAGCGAGACCGGCCAGCGTCCCCCGAGGGGCGGCAACGGCAGGGGGCGGCCGGCGCAGGCACCTCAGGAGCCGCAGGACCGCGAGGCCCCGCAGCGCGGCAACGGTGGTCGCGACCTCCAGGACGTCCAGCGGATGCTGACCCAGACCCTGGCCGGGTTGACGCAGAGCGGCACCGAGCCGGTGCTCGCCTCGACCCTGAAGCGGGCGATGTTGCGCAAGGACCCGACCTTCTCCGAGTCGGACTACGGCTTCCGGGCCTTCGGCGAGCTCCTGCGCCAGCTCGAGCGCAACGGCGTGATCTCCCTGGCCGTCGGCCAGGCCCCCGGCGACCCCGCGGTCGCCTTCCCCGACACCGGCCAGAACGCGCAGGCGTTCGAGGCACTGCGCAAGACCGTCCTGGAGCTGCAAGGCGAGGACGAGGAGGTGCCGCTGTCGGGGCTCAAGGACCAGATCCGCAAGCGCGTACCGAACTGGTCCGAGAAGGACCTCGGTTACTCGGGCTTCCTCCAGTTCGCCAAGGCCGCCGCCGCCAGCGGCGCGGTGAACATGGAGTACGACGACGACGAGGGCGACTACTTCCTGTTCGTGCCAGATGGCTGAGCGATCAGGCCGGCGTCAGGGTCACCGTGAGGTTCATCGCCTCCCCGCGCGGCAGCCGGTATCGCCGCGCGGCAGCGGGTCCGCTCGCCGCCGCAGCGTCCGGCCCCGGGGTGCCCAGCCCGCCGGCGGGCACCCCGGCCCGGCGCAATCCCGGGTGGACCTACAACCCGAGGCGCCAGCACCCCGGCTCGTGCGGCACCTCGACGCGGCCGACGCTCTGGAGGAAGGCCTCGACCACCTGCGGGCCGGCGAACTGGAAGGTCTGGCGGTAGATGCGCTGCTGCTCGTCCAGGCCCTCCGGCTGACGGGCGACCCAGTTGGCGAAGGAGCCGTGCTCGTCGGCGAGCGCCAGCACGATCTTGGCGTTGTCGACGGTGGCCAGCACCTTGGCGCGGTTGCGGACGATGCCGGGGTCGCGCAGGATCCTGGCGACGTCCTTGCTGGTGAAGGCGGCCACCAGCTTTGGCTCGAAGTCGTGGAAGGCGTGGCGGAAGCCCTCGCGCTTGGCGAGGACCGTACGCCACGACAGGCCAGCCTGGAACACCTCGAGGCTGAGCCGCTCGAACCAGCCGGCTTCATCGAGCGGCGGCAGGCCCCACTCCTCGTCGTGGTACGCGGCAAGAACCGGGTCGGTGGCCGCCCAACGGCAGCGGGTCTTGCCATCAAGGGCAGGGAGCACCATGCGACCTCCGTGCTGCGCGGTACGGCGGGCTGACTTGCGTAGCCCAGCGGCAACCGTAAGAGCGTAACCCCTGGGACCGCTTGCATTAAAACCGGCGGTTTGACGCCTCGGAGGTGAACCCGGTGCCGGACGCCCGGCCCGGGCGGTTGGCGTCAGGGGCGGACGGCGGCGGCCCAACCGAGGGCGAGGGCGACCAGGCCGGCCAGCAGCAGCCGGTAGGCGATCCGGCGCCGCCGCTGGTCGCCGCCGGACCCAGCCAGCAGCGCGGCCAGGCCGAAGGCCGCCGCCAGGGCGGCGCCGGCAAGCACCACCGGCGCTTCGCCGGCCACCAGGCCGCTGACCAGCGCGATCGCGCCAGCGACCAGATACGCCGCGGCGACCAGGCCAGCGGCGGCGCGCACTCCCAGCCGCGGCGCGAGCCCGTGGACGCCCGCGGCCCGGTCTGACTCGACGTCCGGCAGCGAGTCGGCCAGGTGCACGGCCACCGCCGCCAGAGCCCCGATCGGCCACACCCACCACAGCACCGGGGGGAAGCGGCCCGCCGCCCCGTAGCCGAACAGCGGCACCAGCGGCAGGGCGATCGCGAACGGCAGCACGCTGACCGCCGTGCCCTTGAGCCAGAGGTCGTAGCTCCAGGCGCAGGCGAGGCCCACCGCGGCCAGTGCGAGCGTGGCCGGTCCGAGCGCCAGCGCGAAGCCGAGCGAGGCCAGACCGCTGGCCAGCGCCAGCACGGTGACCGCCCGGCGCGAGATCGCGCCCGACGGGATCGGCTTTTCCGCCGCGCGGCCCGCCTCCACGTCCCGATCCACGTCGACGGCGTCGTTGAGCGCGCCGGCGGCGTACTGGTTGGTCGCCAGCAGCCCCGCCAGCAGCGCCAGGCGGCCGGGCTGGAGGTGGTGGCGGCCGGCGACCAGGCCGAAGGCGAGGCCGATGGCCATCACGGTGAAGCCGGGTGCCGCATGCAGCAGGGCGAGGTGCGTGGCGGGGTGCCACGGTCCACGCCGCGGCACGGTCCAGCTACTCGCTCTGCTCGGGCCGGTCGCTCCGCTCGGGCCCGGGAACGATCGACAGGCGTGGGCGCGACGAGCGCGTCAGCTCCGGGTCCCACCCCTCCGGCACCACCGGCTCGCCGCCGTGGCCGCATGCGCAGGTGAAATCCAGCGGCCTGCGCTTGCCGCAGCGCTCGCAGGTGTAGTGGCCTTCAGCGTCCTCGGTCCGCGCCACGCCGCCCTCCTCCGGGGGTCGTCCGCCCGACGATAGGTTTCCCAGACACGTAAGCTACCCTCTGCCGGGCCGCATCGCTCGTGCCGCCCGGTCCTAACCGATGCCGGATCGCCTGGGAGTAGCCGTGGGCCCCACTGCGCTGCTGTACCGCCTCTACGAGCGCCGGCTGGCCGCCGACCTGCGCCGGCGCGGCGGCCTGCCGCGCCACGTCGGGGTCATCATGGACGGCAACCGCCGCTGGGCCAGGCAGCTCGGCATGAACACCATGGCCGGCCACCGCCGCGGCGCCGACCAGATCGACCATCTGCTCGAGTGGAGCCGCGAGCTGGGCATCCCCACGGTGACGCTGTGGCTGCTGTCGACCGACAACCTGCTGGGACGCCATCCCGCCGAGGTCGCCGGGCTGCTCGAGATCATCGAGGACAAGGTTCGCCAACTGGCACTCAAGGGCGGGCCGGACGGCTACAGGATCGTGCCCGTCGGCCAGCTCGCCGCCCTGCCGGAGCGGACGCGCTCGGCCCTGGAGGAGGCCTCGAAGGCGTCGCGGTCGCGCACCGGCGGGGCGCTGCACGTGGCGGTCGGCTACGGCGGACGCGAGGAGATCGCCGACGCGGTCCAGCGGCTGCTCAGCGACTACGCCCAGAAGGGACTGGATCTGGTCGAGGCGTCCAAGCTGGTGACACCCGACGAGATCGCCAGGCACCTCTACACCGCCGGCGTCTCCGACCCGGACCTGATCATCCGCACCTCCGGTGAGGTCCGGTTGTCGGGCTTTCTTTTGTGGCAATCTGCCCACGCGGAGTACTACTTCGCCGATGCCTACTGGCCGGACTTCCGCAAGGTCGACTTCCTGCGCGCCTTGCGGTCCTACGCCCAGCGGCAGCGGCGTTTCGGGAGGTAACGACCAGTTGGCACGCAAGGATCGGGAACGCGCGAGGAAGCGCCGGGCGATCGAGCGCGCGCGCCGCGAGTCCGGCTTCGACCCGGAGCCCAAACAGGACGAGCAGCAGGAGCGTCGCCGCCGCTCCAACGGCGAGCGCCCGCCCGGCAGGCCCGGCGGCCGGCAGCGCCCTCCCCAGGGTCCGCTGCGCAAGCTCCGCCCGGGCGACGTGGACCGGCGCGGGAGGGTGTTCAAGCGGGCGATGGTCCTGCACCCGCGGACGGCCATGTTCATCTCGCTCGTGGTGATCGCGGCGGCCGTGCTGGGGCTGTTCCGCCCGCGCCTGCAATGGCTGTCGTACCTGGCGTTCACCGTCGGGTTCCTGGTGTTCGCCGACTCGCGGCCGACCTGGGTGCAGGCGGCGGTATGGATCGCGGTGGCGATGGTGTGCGCGGCCGCCGCCGTGGTCCTGCTGGTGGCGGTCATCTGAGCCCGGTGTCCCGCTCACGGGGGTTCCCGTACCAGCGGGGGTTCCCGTACCAGCACGCCCGCACGCGCGGCTTCACCCTCGGCGAGCCGCGCGGCTTCACCGTGAGCGCCGACGGCGACCGCGTGACCTTCCTGCGGTCGCTGGGCGGCGACGACCCTGTCAACCGGCTGTGGCTGCTGGACCTGGACGCCGGCGCCGGCGATGGTGAGCGCATGGTCGCCGATCCCGCGGGGCTGCTCGGCGCCGACCCCGAGGACCTTCCGGCGGCGGAGCGGGCGCGGCGCGAGCGGACCCGCGAGCAGGCCGGTGGCATCGTGGCCTACGCGACCGATCCGCGGCTGAAGGTGGCCACGTTCGCGCTCGGCGGCCGCCTGTTCGCCGCGGAGCTGGAGGAGCCCCGCGGGCGCCAAGGGGGCGCTCCGGTGGATGGGGGCACGGCCGCCGACGGCGACGGCGCCGGCTCGCGGGTGCGCGAGCTGCCGGCCGCCGGACCGGTGCTGGACCCCCGGCCCGACCCGACTTCGCGCCGGGTCGCCTACGTGACCGGCGGCGAGCTGCACGTCGCCGACCTCGGCACCGGCGCCGGTAAGCGGCTCGCCGCCGAGGACGACCCCGAGGTCACGTGGGGCCTCGCCGAGTTCATCGCCGCAGAGGAGATGGGACGCACCCGCGGCTACTGGTGGGCGCCCGACGGCGAGCGCCTGGCGGTCACGCGGGTGGACACGCGCGGCGTGGGCCGCTTCCACCTGACCGACCCGGCCAACCCGCAGGTCGAGCCGGTGACCCTGCGCTACCCCGCCGCCGGCACCGACAACGCCGGCGTGCGCCTGTTCGTGGTCGACCTGGACGGCCGCCAGGCCGAGATCGGGTGGGACCGGGCGGCCCTGCCGTATCTCGTAGAGGTCACCTGGCCGCGGGACGGCCCGCTCACGCTCCTGGTGCAGTCGCGCGACCAGACCGTCATGCGCGTGCTGGAGGCAGACCCGGAAACCGGCGCGACCGCGACGCTGGCGACCTCCAGCGACCCGATCTGGCTGGAGATCGTGCCTGGCGTCCCAGCCTGGCTGGACGGCAGGCGCCTGGTCGGCACGGTCGACGACCATGGCTGCGACACCCGCCGGCTCACCATCGGCGGCGAGCCGGCGACCCCGCCCGGCCTCCAGGTCCTGGAGGTCCTGGGCGCCGGCGGCGACGAGCTGCTGCTGCGCTGCGCGGAGGAGCCCACCGAGATCCACGTCTGGCGCCTCCACGCCGCCGCCGGCGCGCCACCCGGCCTGGAGCGCCTTACCACCTCGGCCGGGGTGCACCGTGCCACCGGCGCCGGTGGCACGCTGGTGCTGACCAGCGCCACCCTGGACCTCGACGGCAGCCTGACCACGGTGCACCGCCACCAAGCCGGCGACCGCGCCCCCGGGACGCCAGCCGCTCCGGCCGCGGGGGCGGCGGCCTCCCCCGCCCTCCTTCGCCAGGTGGCGACCATCGCCTCGCTGGCCGAGACACCGGTGGTGCGGCCGCGGGTGGCGCTGCTGCGGGCGGGAGCGCGCGAGCTGCGCACCGCGCTGCTGTTGCCGTCCGAGCCGACCGGCGGGTCGCTGCCGGTGCTGCTGGACCCCTACGGCGGCCCGCACGGCGCCCGTGTGCTCTCCAGCAGAGCGGCCTTCCTGGTCCCCCAGTGGTTCGCCGACCGGGGCTTCGCCGTCCTGGTGGTCGACGGCCGCGGCATGCCGGGACGAGGGCCCGCCTGGGAGCGGGCCGTCCACCTGGACCTGGCCGCGCCGGTGGTGGAGGACCAGGTCGACGCCCTGCACGCGGTCGCCGCCGACCATCCCGAGCTCGACCTCGGCCGGGTCGCCATCCGCGGCTGGTCGTTCGGCGGCTACCTGGCTGCGCTGGCGGTGCTGCGCCGCCCGGACGTGTTCCACGCGGCGGTGGCCGGCGCCCCGGTCACCGACTGGCGCCTGTACGACACGCACTACACCGAGCGGTACCTCGGCGACCCGCGGGACGACCCAGAGCCCTACCGCCGCAGCTCGCTGCTGGCGGACGCCGCGGAGCTGCGTCGTCCGCTGCTGCTGGTCCACGGACTCGCCGACGACAACGTGGTCGCCGCCCACACCCTGCGGCTGTCCAGCCTGCTGCTGGCCGCCGGCCGGCCGCACAGCGTCCTGCCGCTGTCGGGAGTCACCCACATGACCCCGCAGGAGGTCGTCGCCTCGAACCTGCTGCTGTTCCAGCTCGCCTTCCTGCGCGCGGCGCTCGGCCTGCCCGCCGAGGGCGGCGCCCCCTCAGCCGGATGAGGCAGCGCCCCGGCGACGGCTGGTTGGCCGGGACGATGCTCTCCGCCCGGATCCCGGCAGCGCCTCGCCGGCCGGCCGCGAGGGCTAGACGGCCGCCTCGGCGAGCATTCGGAGCTGCGAGGTCGCGTCGTCGACGCCGTGGCTGACCGCGCCCGCGATCAGGGTGGTGACCCCGGCCTCGCGGAGGGCGTCGAGCCGCTCGCGGACACGGCCCGGCGGCCCGCACACGGTGACCGCGTCGATCAGCTCGGGCGGCAGCGCCGCGGCGGCGCGGTCGGGCCGGCCGTCGAGGTAGAGGTCCTGCACGGCGCTTGCCGCCTCCTCGAACCCATAGCGGCGCATCAGCTCGTTGTAGAAGTTGCGCGCCCGCGAGCCCATGCCGCCGACGTAGAGCGCCAACATGGGCCGCATCGCGTCGCGGGCGGCGTCGAGATCGTCGTCGATGCGGACCTGAAGGTTGACGGCGAGGTCGAAGTTGTCCAGCCTGCGCCCGGCGCGCGCGGCGCCCTCCTCCAGCGCGGCGTGGATCTCGCCGGCGTGCGACGGGTCGAACAGGAAGCCCAGGCAGCCGTCGGCGACCTCCCCCGCCAGCGCCAGGTTCCTGGGCCCCATCGCCGCCAGGTAGATCGGCAGGGGTCGCTGGACCGGTGACACCGTCAGCTTGAGGGCCTTGCCCTCGCTGGAGGGCAGCGGCAGCTCCAGGGTGCTGCCCTGATAGGCGACGCGCTCACGTGCCAGCGCCTTGCGCACCACGGCCACGTAGTCGCGCGTACGCTCCAGCGGGCGCGCGTAGCGCTGCCCGTGCCAGCCCTCGGCCACCTGCGGGCCCGAGACGCCCAGCCCGAGCCGGAAGCGCCCGCCCGAGAGCCGGTCGAGCGTCGCGGCGGTCATCGCCGCCATCGCCGGGCTGCGAGCGGGAATCTGGAACACGCCCGCGCCGAGCCCGATCGTGCTCGTCTGCGCGGCCAGCCAGGCCAGCACGGTGGCGGCGTCCGAGCCATAGGCCTCGGCCGTCCAGACCGAGTCGTAGCCGAGCCGCTCGGCCTCCCGCGCCATGGCGAGCTGCCCGTCCGCGTCGATGCCCATGCCCCAGTAGCCGACGCTCAGCGCCAGTCGCATCGCACCCCGCCTCTCTGGTTCCAGCCCCCGCCTCGGGCTGAAAGCCTATCCTGTCCCGCGTCCGAGCCGTCCGAACGTCGAGGAGGCAGCGCATGCTCGAGGGGTTCACGTGGTTCAAGCAGTCCGCCTACCTGTGGGAGGGCGACGGCCTGGTCCTCTACATCGACCCCTGGGAATCCGAGGGGCCTCCTGCCGACATCATCCTGATCACCCACGCCCATTTCGATCACTACCAGCCCGAGGAGATCGAGCGGCTTCGCAAGGACGGCACCAAGCTGGTGGCGCCGCACGACATCGCCCGCGAGCTGCGCGGCGACGTCACCGCGGTGGCGCCAGGCGACACGGTGGAGGTGGCCGGGGTCAGGGTCCGGGCGGTGCCCGCCTACAACATCGCCGAGGAGCGGCTGGACAAGCACCCGAGGGCGAACAACTGGGTGGGCTATGTCATGACGCTGGGCGGCCGCGCGTACTACCACGCCGGCGACACCGACCACCTCCCGGAGCTGGACTCGGTCAGGGCCGACGTCACCTTCCTGCCGATCGGCGGGACCTTCACCATGGAGGCCGAAGAGGCCGGCGGCATGGCCCGGGCGATCGGCCCGGAGCTGGCCGTGCCGATGCACTACGGCTTCGTGGTCGGCGGCCAGCGGGACGTGGAGCGCTTCACCGAGGCGGCCAGGCCCGTCGCCGTCCGCACGCTGCAGCCGCTGCGCCCGTTCGAGCGGTAGGACCGGAGGGAGCGCGGGCCGGTCGTGCACGACCCGGGCCTCAGATGCGCGCCCCGCTACGGGATCACCACGTCAGGGACCACCCGCTGCACGCTGCGCTCGTGGACGACGCCGCGCCGCAGGATCACCGGCGGTGACAGGGTGGTGTCGACGATGGTCGTCGCCCGGTTCAAGGGGCTGAGCGGGCCGGCGATCACCGTGTCGATCGGCGAGCCGGCGTCGCGGGCGAACGCGAGGACCTCGTCCATGTCGATGGCCGGTGGCCGCCCCGAGTGGTTGGCCGAGGTCGAGACCACGGGCACCCCCGCCCTGGCCGGCAGCTCGTGCCCGAGGTCGTCGAGCTGCGCCAGCAGGACGGTGTCCCGGCCGGCGGTGACGTGGTCCGGCACGGCCTCCCGCTTGGGGACGACCACACCGAGGAAGCCCGGCCAGAACTGCCGGATGAGCATGCGCGCGACCTCGTTCAGCACCCCGAAGCGCTCCGCGTCCTCGAGGCCGAGGGCCAGCACCAGCAGCGCCTCGGTGGACGCCCTGCCCTTGGCCTGGTAGATCCGCCGCACGGCCCCTGGGTCCAGGGCGTTGGTGGCCAGGCCGTACCACACCGGGCTCGGCCATACGACCAGCTTGCCGTCGCGGATGTCCGCGGCGGCGCTGGCGACGTTCTCGGGCGTTCGTTCGAGGATCCGCATGGCGCCTCCGGTTCTCCAGGAGTCTCCGATGAGTGTATGTGACATACAGCCATCGCCAAAGCTATGCTCTCCCAGCAATTTTACCGCACATCATGTGTGCTATACATATATCGAGGCGGGATTCATGGACCACGACCACGGGCAGGCGGGGCCGAGCGGCGGCGCGCGTGACCACAGGCAGACGGGGCCGAGCGGCCCCGCGAGCGACCCCAGGCCGCTGAACCTGGCGGGAGCCTGGGTGCTCGCGGCCGCCGAGGAGGTCCAGGCGGCCGCCGAGGCGGTCACCGCGGCGGGAGGGGCCATCCCGGCCGCGCTCGTCGCCATCGCGCACCGGCCGGGGCAGAGCATCGAGGAGCTGCGGCACACCCTGCGCCTGACCCACTCGGGGACCGTGCGCCTGGTGGACCGGATGGTGGAGCGCGGCTGGGCCGCGCGTCACGCCAGCCGGGACGGCCGCACCGTCGCGCTGGAGCTGACCCGCCCTGGGCACGAGCGGGCCCGGCGCATCCTGGCGAGTCGCGAGGCGGCCCTGGGCAGGCTGCTCGCCCCGCTGGGCCACGGCGAGCTGGAGCAGCTCGCCGCCCTGCTCGAGAAGCTGCTCACCGCGCACACCCGCGATCGGGCGCACGCCTCCGTGGTGTGCCGCCTCTGCGACCGGAGCCGCTGCGTCCCTTGCCCCGTCCGCGAGGTCGCCCTGCACCCCTGACGCCCCCCGGCGCCACCCGGTCGGGTCCCCGCGGCGCCCGTCGGCCCCGCCCGCCGCGAGGGTTCAGGCCAGGGGGCCGTAGAGCTGGCGGGCGCGGGCCTCGGTCTCGGGGGGCAGGGGCACGAGCAGGGCGGTGCTGGAAACGGCGACCGAGCCGCCGGGCAGGTGCAGGCGGGCCCACGCCCGCACCCGGCGGCTGCGGACCTCGGTGATCCCGGCAACCAGCTCCAGGGTCGCGTCGTAGGGGACCGGGGCGCGGAACCGCACCTCCATGGTGGCCGTGGCGCTCCAGATGCCCGCGAGCAGGATGGCCGCGTATCCCATGACCTCGTCCAGCGCCGTGGTCGACAGGCCGCCGTGCAGCATGCCCGGGTAGCTCTGGTATTCGGGCCTGGGCCGCATGGTCGCCCGGACCTCGTCGCCCTCGCGGCGGATGCCCTCCAGGCGCATGCCGATGGGGTTGTCGTCGCCACAGGCGAAGCACTGCCGAGCCCCCGGCGGCGGCACCTGGCCCTTGCCCTCCGGTCGATCGTCGAGGCTCCTCGCCATCCGTCCTCCAGGTCGCGCTCCGTGGTCAGCCGTGGGCGGGCGCCCACGACCCTGTAGGCTCTCCCCCGGCTTGCGTCCGGGCAAGCCACGCCGGAGGGCCCCCAAGGGGTGGGGCCCAAGGGGTGTCCGGCGGACCGGGACCGACCGGGAGGTGCAAGGCGACGATGTACGGGCCCGATGTGACCTTCCTCGGCGTCCGCAAGGCCGACCTGGAACAGCCGGAGTCGTTCTCGGGCGCCGACGTCGTGGTGGTCGGCGCTCCCTTTGACGGCGGCACCAGCTACCGGCCCGGCGCCCGCTTCGGCCCGCTGGCCATCCGCACCACCGACTATCTGTCGGCTGACGCCTCGCGGCCGCACCTGGCGCTGCGGGTCGACCCGCTGCGGGAGCTGCGGGTGGTCGACGTGGGCGACGTGACGATGCCACCGGGCGAGATCGAGACGTCCATCGAGCGGCTCGAGCACGCCGTCCACGCGATCGCGCGGGCAGGCGCCATCCCGGTCGTGCTGGGCGGCGACCACACCATCGCCCTGCCCGACGTCACCGGGGTGGCACGCCATCTCGGCTTCGGCCGGGTCTCGGTGGTGCACTTCGACGCCCACGCCGACACCGGCGAGACCCAGTTCGGCTCCCTGCTCGGCCACGGCACGCCGATGCGGCGGCTGATCGAGTCCGGCGCCGCCCGTGGCGACCGCTTCCTGCAGATCGGCCTGCGCGGCTACTGGCCGGAGCCGCCGGTGCTCGACTGGATGGCCCAGCAGCGGATGCGCAGCTTCGAGATGGCCGAGGTGGTGCGCCGCGGGCTCGACGACTGCCTCGACGAGGCCTTCGCAATCGCCACCGACGACTGCGACGGCGTGTTCCTCTCGATCGACGTGGACGTGGTCGACCCTGGCATGGCGCCGGGGACCGGCACCCCGGAGCCGGGCGGGCTGACCAGCCGCCAGCTGCTGGACGCGGTCCGCCGCTGCGCCCTGGAGCTTCCGGTGGTCGGCCTGGACGTGGTCGAGCTGTCACCGGCATACGACGGCCCCGGCCAGGTCACCGCCTTCCTCGCCAACCGGATCGTCC
>WNGB01008138.1_pt1 | contig 21808 bp, 20 predicted proteins | sample 5400681 | NCBI WGS metagenome assembly WNGB01 (sample SAMN13153367, study PRJNA577476) | soil metagenome | isolation source: 115 cm soil or saprolite under grassland replicate 2 | place: USA:California | collected 2016-06-15
GCACGCGTTCGAAGATCCGGACGATCTCCTGATCGTGTGCGCCGGCGGCCGGGCCGGGAGCTGGTCGGCCTGCCTGCCGGGCTGGGGCAACAAATGGACCCGGAGCGTCACCACCCCGGTCGGGCTCCCCTGAGAGGAGGAGGGACCTGTCCATGGTTCGCCTCCTTCGCCCGGGCGCGGGGTGTCGGCCGGCCGCTCGCGTCCGCGATGATGCTGTCGGTTGCCTGGCTCGTGGCGGGGCTGGCGCCCGGTCATGAGGCGGGGTCACCGGCTCGATCGTCGTCGAGCGACGTGGCGCGGTGCGTTCGCGATCCGCGCTGCCACCGCACGTTCGTCGTGGCCCACCGCGCGCACGGGTTCGGGGCGCCGGAGAATAGCCGCGAGGCGCTTACTCGGGCGGTGGAGGCCGGCGTGCCGGTGGTCAAGATCGATGTGCGCGCCTCGAAGGACGGCGAGCTGTTCCTGCTCCACGACGGCAAGCTTGACCGTGCGACGAATCTCCGGGGCCGGATCGAGAATCTCGCGTCCGCGGAGCTGGCCCGGGCGCGGCTCAGCAACGGTGAGCCCCTCCCGCGGTTCCCGGACGCGTACGAGATCGCCCGCGGCCGCGCGGTCCTGACCGTGGGGTTCAAGGCCGATGCCGTCGAGCGAGTGGCGGACTGGATCCACGCGCACGGCTCCTTCGACGACCTGATCTTCTTCGTGAACACCGGGGAGGAGATGCGATCCGCCGCCAAGGCCAAGAAACGCTACCCCGAGATGATGGTCATGGTGCGGCTGCTCGACACGCGTGTGACGGTGGAGAGCACGCGGGCGGTCTTCGGGCGGCTCCCCGAGATCTTTCACACCGAGCGGGTGGGCAGGAGCGAGGTGGGACGCCTCCGGTCGCTGGGGACAAAGGTCTACATGAACAGCGTCCCCTGGGAGGGCTACATTCAGCCCGTCAAGGCCCTCGCCCTCTGGTGGATCCTCAGGACCGACCTGGACTTCGTCCAGACCGACGAGCCGATGGCGATGATGCGACGAGTGGTCGGCTCGTGACTTAACCGCCGGCCTTCGCGGTTGGCGCCCCTGCGGCAGCGGGAGCCCCCGCCGCGGCGGGATGGCCGTTGCCCTCGATAGCGCAGGCGGCCGCCGCGCCTTCCTTGTGGATGGAAAGGTCCGTGATGCTCGGGTGCTCGCCGCACAGCGGGCACTTGGGATCGCGCCGCAGCTTGACCTCCCGGAAGCGCATGCCGAGGGCGTCGTAAGTCAGCAGGCGCCCGATCAGGGGCTCGCCCATTCCGACCAGCAGCTTGATGGCCTCCGTCGCCTGGATCACTCCGATCACTCCTGGGAGCACGCCCAGGACTCCGGCCTCGCTTCAGCTGGGGACGAGACCCGGCGGGGGCGGCGTGGGATAGAGGCAGCGATAGCAGGGCCCCTGATTGGGGGCGAAGACCGTGGCCATGCCCTCGAACTGGAAGATGGAGCCGTGGACATTGGTCTTGCCGGCCAGATAGCAGGCGTCGTTGACCAGATAGCGGGTGTCGAAGTTGTCCGACCCGTCCACGACGAGGTCGTAGTCCTTGATGATGTCCATCACGTTGTCCACGTCGATCCGCATGGGCAGCGGGATGATGTTGACGTCTGGATTCAGCGCGCGGATCAGCTCCGCGCCCGACTCCACCTTGGGCCGGCCCACATTGGCCGTCGTGTGGAGGATCTGGCGCTGGAGGTTGGACACGTCCACGATGTCGCCGTCCATGAGCCCGAGGGTGCCCACGCCTGCGGCAGCCAGGTAGACCGCGGTCGGTGAGCCCAGGCCGCCCGCGCCGATCAGGAGCACCTTGGAGCGCAGGAGCTTGCGCTGCCCTTTCTCGCCCACCTGGTTGAGGAGGAAGTGGCGGCTGTAGCGCTGGATCTGCTCCGTGGTCAGCGGGCGGTCCTTGACCACCGGCAGGCCGGACTGAGCCCAGCGTTGAAAGCCTCCCTGCAGGTTGACGACGTTCTGGTAGCCCAACTCCTTGAGCACCTTGGCCGCGAGCATCGAGCGCAGGCCGGTCTGGCAGTAGAGGACGATGGGCGTCGAGGGATCCGTTGCCGCGGCCCCGATCCGGAACTCGAGGAAGCCGCGGCTGATATTGGTGGCCGGCTCGATGAAGCCATCGCGGTACTCGTCGGGATCGCGCACGTCGACGAGCACCAGCGGCTCGCCGGCATCCAGGCGCCGCTTGAGATCCATCGGGCCCTGCTCGGGGATGACCTGCCGGGCCTCGGCCAGCATCTCCTTGAGCGTCTTCATCGCGTGACTCCTTGTGGCATTTAGCCTGTTAGAACAGGCACTTTATTATATTACCATGTTCCCGGTCGGATCATGGGGGAATGGCCCCGAACCCTGTTGGCTTCACGCCAAGACTGCTATAATCGGCCGAGCAATGAAAGGGTTAATCCTTTCTGGGGGTCGCGGTACTCGCCTTCGGCCCATCACGTTCACCTCGGCCAAGCAACTCGTTCCCGTCGCCAACAAGCCCATCCTCTTCTACGGCATCGAGGCCCTGGCCGCATCCGGGATCGGCGAGATCGGCGTCGTGGTCGGGGATACGGGCAAGGAAATCAGGGACGCGGTGGGCGATGGGAGCCGCTTCGGTGTCTCGATCACCTATATCGAGCAGGAGGCGCCGCTCGGCCTCGCTCACGCGGTCCTGGTGTCCGAGGGCTTCCTCGGCGCCGATCCCTTCTGCATGTACCTCGGCGACAACCTGATCCGCGAGAAGCTGGCGCCGCTGGTGACGCGCTTCCGCGAGGAGAAGCCCAATAGCCAGATCCTGCTGGCCTCCGTGCCCAATCCCGGCCAGTTCGGCGTGGCCGAGCTGCGCGACGGCCAGGTGGTCCGGCTCGTGGAAAAGCCGAAGACGCCGCCGTCCAACCTAGCGCTGGTCGGCGTGTACATGTTCGACTCGGTCATCTTCGAGGCGGTGAAGGCCATCCGGCCCTCGGCGCGCGGCGAGCTGGAGATCACCGACGCCATCCAGTGGCTCATCGACCACGGGCACGTGGTGCGCCCGTATGTGATCGAGGGCTGGTGGAAGGACACCGGCCGGCTCGAGGACATCCTGGAGGCCAACCGGATCATCCTCGACACCGTGATGCCGCGGACGGACGGGCTCATCGAGCGCAGCGAGATCCTCGGCAAGGTCGTCGTGGAGGCCGGCGCCCGGATCGCCCACAGCACGGTGCGGGGGCCGGCTATCATCGGCAAAGGGGCGGTCATCGAGGACGCCTACATCGGCCCCTTCACCTCCATCGGGGACGGCGTGGTCGTGCGGGGCAGCGAGGTGGAGCACTCCATCCTCCTCGAAGGGGCCAGCGTGTCGGATGTGGGCGGCCGGATCGAGTCGAGCCTCATCGGGCGCAACGTGTCGATTTATCGGACGGCATCCAAGCCGCGCTCCTTTAACTTCATGCTGGGCGACCGGAGCGAAGTGGGGCTCATCGGATGAGCTTGAGCGACGAGGCCAAGCGGGCCTTCTCCCTTCAGGATTACTCGCCTGCGCCCGAGATCGACGGCGTCCAGGTGGTGGACCTCAGGCGCTTCCACGACGACGGGGGCTCGTTCACCGAGCTCGGGCGGCTGCAGGGGGGCCTGCACGCCGCCTTCCCGGGCTTCGAGGTCAGGCAGGTCAACTACAGTGAGCTGGACCCGGGCGCCGTCAAGGCGTTTCACCTCCACCGGCGGCAGACCGATATCTGGTTCGTCCCGCCCGGGGACAAGATGCTCCTGGTCCTGCTCGACGTGCGCGCCCTATCTCGGAGCCGGAATGTCCATCGCCGGCTGGTCCTGGGCGACGGGACCTCGCGGCTCGTGAGGATTCCGCCCGGGGTCGCCCACGGCGTGAAGAACCTGGCCCTGACGACCGGCCGCATTCTCTACTTCGTGGACGCTCACTTCTCTCCCGCGCCAGATCAGTGCGACGAGGGCCGGCTGCCGTGGGACTTCGCGGGCGCGGGGATCTGGGAGATCGTGCGCGGGTAGGACCGTGCCCACCGACATCGCTACCCTCGCTTGCGCGGAACGGATCGGCCTCACCTCTGTTCGAGCGCCGGCTTTGCCGGCGCAACGATTCCCGGGGGGAGGGTTCGGAAGGGGGGCGAAGCCTCCCTCCGAGTTTCGCGCGCCGTGAAGATCCTGGTGACGGGGGGCGCGGGCTTCATCGGCTCCAACTTCGTGCGGCACGTCCTCGCGACTCATCCCGGGGACTCGGTCATCAACCTGGACAAGCTCACCTACGCGGGCAATCCCGAGAACCTGCGCGACGTGGAGAGCGATCCGCGCTACCTCTTCGTCAAGGGGGACATCTGCGACGTCACCCTGGTCCGCGAGCTCCTGGCAGGGGTGGACGCGATCGTCCACATGGCGGCCGAGACGCACGTGGACAAGTCCAACCTGGGCGCCGACGATTTCCTCCACACGAATGTCACCGGCACCTACACCCTTCTCGAGGCCGCGCGGGAGCTCAAGCCGGGGCGCTTCCTGCAGGTCGGCACCGACGAGGTATACGGCAGCATCGCCCAGGGCGCCGCGCGCGAGACCGATGCGCTGAATCCCTCGAACCCGTACTCGGCCTCCAAGGCGGCCGCCGACCTGCTGGCGCGGGCCTACTGGCTCACCCATCGGCTGCCGGTGGTCATCACGCGAAGCAGCAACAATTTCGGCCCCTACCAGTACCCCGAGAAGGTCATCCCGCTCTTCGTCACCAACGCGCTCGAGAACCGGCCGTTGCCGCTCTACGGCGACGGCCGGAACGTGCGCGACTGGCTCTACGTGCTCGACAACTGCGCCGCCATCGATCTCGTCCTTCGCGAGGGCCGGGACGGGGAGATCTACAATATCGGCGGCGGCAACGAGGTCGAGAACGTGACGCTGACGCGGGCGATCCTCGAGCTCCTGGGCAAGCCCGAGACGTTCATCACCCCCGTGGCCGACCGCCCGGGCCATGACCGTCGCTACGCGCTCGACAGCAGCAAGGTCCACGGCCTGGGCTGGCGACCGGCACGCTCCTTCGGGGCGGCGCTCCAGGCCACGGTCGAATGGTACCGGACTCACGAAGCCTGGTGGAAGCCGATTAAGTCCGGAGACTTCAAGGCTTACTACACCAGGCAGTATTCCCAGAGGTAGCCGTCACCGTGCGGCCCACGGACCGCTATCGCGTCTACCGGACGTCCGACAAGTAGGGTAGGCTCGACTCGTGAAGGGCGTGGACACGTATCAGGGGCGCGGGCTCATCGCCGATCCCATCCATCAGTACATCCTGTACACCCGGCCCGACGGCGTGCCCGGCGAGGCCACCGAGCAGGACTTGATCGACTCTCCCTGGATGCAGCGGCTCCGGCGCGTGCCGCAGCTGCAATCGGCGCGCTGGGTGTTCCCGGCCGCCGAGCACAGCCGCTTCCAGCACTCGCTGGGCGCCATGCATCTGGCGGGCCGCTTCGCCCAGCAGCTCCACCGCTCGCTGAAGGCGGAGTTCCCGGACGCGCCGTCCGGCGCCCTCGTCGAGGAGCTGCTGCGGATGGCCGGGCTCCTCCACGACATCGGCCACGGTCCCTTCGGACACTTCTTCGACGACAACTTCCTCGCCGACTTCGGGCTCACCCATGAGCTGGTGGGCCAGCGGATCATCCGCGAGGAGATGGGGGAGCTCCTGCGCGGTCTGACGCGCAGCCCGTCGGGGCCCTTCGAGGAGTGTATCGACCCCGAGTGGATCTGCTACCTCATGGGCAAGGGCTACACGGCGCCGGCAGCCGGGCACCCGCGCTGGCTCGCCCACCTCAAGCCGCTCCTGTCCGGCATCTACACCGCCGACAACATGGACTACGTGCTCCGCGACGCCTACATGTGCGGGGTGGCGGTGGGCCCCATCGACATCGAGCGGATCATGTACTACTCGTTCTTCAGCGACAAGGGGCTCACGCTCGACCGCGGCGGGATCCAGGCCTTCATCATGTTCCTGAACGCGCGGTTCTACATGTACACCAACGTCTACTATCACCGGACGACGCGCGGCATCGACCTGCACCTGAAGGAGATCTTCCGCGACACCATGCGGCTGATCTTCCCCTACGACCTTCGCCGAGACCTCCACCCGTACCTGCACATGACCGAGTGGACCTTGCTCGAGGAGGTCGGCCGCTGGGAGCATGCCGACGATGCGGAGCGCAAGGCCCTCGGCCAGGAATGGCGGCAAGTCCTTGACCGCCGGCTCAAGTGGCGGATGTCCCACGAGGTGGTGCTGCCCATCTTCGAGCCGCAGCGGGGCCAGAGCTTCATGAAGGCCGAGGACGTGGAGCATCGGGTCCGCGAGCGGCTCCCGCGGGACCTCCGGGACTTCCCGTTCAAGATCGACATGGCGCAGCAGGATCCCCGGCCGCTGAACCCCATCGGGATGCGCGACCGGCAGATCTACGTGTACGACGCGGCGACGCGCAGCGTGTCCGCCGAGCCGCTCAAGGAGCTCTTGAAGTATCTGCCCGGCAAGGTGGCGCAGTGCCGGATCTTCGCCATGAGCCACGAGCACGACCAGCGCCTCGCGACCGCGCTCGAGCAGGCCCTCGGCGAGGACCGTCCCGCCCATCCAACCAACCTCTGACGAGGGAGGCCGACCTCCCACGGGGCCGGTCCGCCTCCGAAAGGGACGTGGGTCATGGAAAAGTTCCGCGGCGTTGACTACTACGGGATCGACGAGCTCTTGACCGAGGAGCAGCGGATGATGCGGGATGCCGTCCGCGACTGGGTGGAGGCCAAGTTCCTCCCGATCGTGGCGCAGCATCATCGGGACGAGACATTTCCGCTGGAAGTGCGACGGGACCTCGGCGAGATGGGCGTGTTCGGCGCCACGCTCAAGGGATACGGCTGCGCCGAGCTCGACAATGTCGCCTACGGCCTCATCATGCAGGAGCTGGAGCGCGGGGACTCCGGCCTCCGCTCCTTCGCCTCGGTGCAGAGCGGGCTCGTCATGTACCCGATCTACGCCTACGGCTCGGACGCGCAGAAGGAGCGCTGGCTGCCGCGGCTCCAGTCCGGCGATGCGCTCGGCTGCTTCGGGCTGACCGAGCCCGATCACGGCTCCGACCCGGGCTCGATGAAGACGCGCGCGCTCCGGAAGGGCGACGAGTACGTGCTCAACGGGACCAAGCTCTGGATCACCAATGGCTCGGTGGCGGACGTGGCGGTGGTATGGGCGAAGGGCGACGACGGCGAGATCGGCGGGTATCTGGTGGAGAGGGGGACGCCGGGCTTCTCCATCCTCGACATCCACGGGAAGTTCTCGATGCGCGCCTCTATCACCTCGGAGCTGTCCTTCGCCGACTGCCGCATCCCGCTGGAGAACAAGCTCCCCGACGTCAAGGGGCTCAAGGGGCCGCTCTCGTGCCTCAGTCAGGCGCGCTACGGGATCGCGTGGGGCGCCATCGGCGCCGCCATGGCGTGCTACGACTGGGCGCTCCAGTACGCGCAGACGCGTGTCCAGTTCGCCAAGCCCATCGGCTGCTTCCAGCTCGTCCAGCAGAAGCTCGTGTGGATGATCACCGAGATCACCAAGGCCCAGCTCGTCTGCCTGCGCCTCGGTCAGCTCAAGGACGCGGGCAAGGCGCGGCCCCAGCAGGTCTCCCTGGCGAAGATGAGCAACGTGCAGATGGCGCTCGACGCCGCGCGCATGGCCCGCGACATCCTGGGCGCAGCCGGCATCGTGGACGAGCATCCCATCATCCGCCACATGATGAACCTCGAGACCGTCAACACCTACGAGGGCACCCACGACATCCACGTCCTGATCATCGGGCGGGACATCACGGGGCTGGACGCGTTCGGGGCGTAGCGGCGGCGAGCCGATGGGTGCGGGGCGCCTCCTGCCTTGGGGGTTAGCCGCGACCTGACGTCTCGACGTACAGCTCGAGGTCGTGGCCGTCGGGATCCTGCACGCAGAAGGACGGGGTCTCGCCTTCCATCTCGCCGAACGGGGCGAGCCCGTGGCGCTCCACCTCGCGGCGCGCGGCGTCGAGCTCCTCGCGGGTTCGTCCGATGCAGAACGCGATGTGGTAGAGGCCGGGCGCGCCCTTGACAGCCGGGCCCCCTTCGGCGCGCGCCACCTCGAGAGAGACGTCGTGGTGATGAACGCCGGCGGAAAGGAAGGCGATGCGGCCCGCCTTGCCGCGGCCCGTCTCCTTGAGGCCGAGCAGGTCGCGGTAAAAACGCGCCGAGGCCTCGAGATCGCGGACGAAGAGGGAGACGTGGCCGAGCTCGGTGACCTTCACGACGCACCTAGTGTAGCATAGGGGCATGTCCGCTGACCCGTCCGCGCCCGCCGTCGCGATTCCCCGTCGCGTTGCCGCCGCTCCTGCCGAGCGCCTGCGGCCCAACATGCGCCTGCTGGGCCTGCTGGCCCTCGGACACATGGTGATCGATGTCAATCAGGGAGCGCTCCCCGCGCTCCTGCCGTTTCTCAAATCCGCCCTCGCGCTCTCCTACACGGCCACCGGCATCATCGTGCTCATGGCCAATGTCACCTCCTCCCTCATCCAGCCGCTCTTCGGCTACTTCGCCGACAAGACGGCGCGCCGCTGGGTCCTGCCGTTGTCAGTGCTTCTGTCTTCGCTCGGCATCGGGCTGACAGGCCTCGCGCCCTCGTACGACGTCGTCCTCATGCTCGTGGTGATCACCGGGTTCGGCGTGGCCGCCTATCACCCGGAGGGCTATCGCACCGCCACCGCCGTGGCGGGGGACCGCAAGGTCACCGGCGTGTCCATCTTCTCCACGGGCGGCAACATCGGCATCGCGGCCGGGCCGCCGCTGATCACCGCGCTCGTGACCGGCTTGGGCCTGCCCGGGACCCTGGGGATGCTGATCCCCGGGATCCTCGTCGCCTCGCTGCTGACCGCCGTCCTGCCCACGCTGTCGGTGCCGGCGCCGTCGCGCGCCCAGTCGGCCGCGGCGGATGCGCCCAGGACCATGGTGGGAGCCATGAGCCTGCTGATCCTCGTGATCGCGGTGCGCTCGTGGACCCAGCTCGGGTTCACCACGTACGTGCCGTTCTACTACCTCGAGGTCCTCAAGGGCGATCCGCGCATGGTGGGGACCCTGCTCGCGATCTTCCTGGGCGCGGGCGCGGTAGGTACCCTGATCGCCGGTCCCATCGCCGACCGGGTCGGGGTCAGGCGCTACATGGTGAGCGTGTTCCTGCTCGCCACGCCCATCGCGGTCAGCTTCCTCTTCGTGCGGAGCGCGCTGGCCTTCGTCGTGCTGGGCGCGCTCGGCTTCGTGCTCGTCTCCACCTTCACCGTGTCCGTGGTGCTGGGCCAGGCGTACATGCCGCGCAATCCCGGCATGGCCTCCGGCTTGATCGTCGGCTTCGCCATCGGCGCCGGCGGGCTCGGCGTGACCGTGCTCGGCTGGATCGCCGATCACTGGGGGCTCATCGTCTCCCTCTGGATCTCGGCCCTGATGCCGCTCGCGGGGTTCGTGATTGCACTATTCCTGCCCGAGCCTCGCGGCCGCTAGCGGCGTGTCGGAGGGAAAGCTCGTGCGAGATGATCTAGGAAACTCGGAGGGGGGCTTCGCCCCCCTTCCGAAGCCTCCCCCCAGGAATCGTTGCGCCGGCAAAGCCGGCGCTCGAGCCTAGGCGCCGTGCCCACTCGCGCCGCTTCCGGATAGGCGTTCATGGCCGACCACTTCCAGGACAGCGAGCAGGCGCTCCTCATCGATCAGCGCGGCAAGCGGCACCTGATCTTCCTGCGCAAGGGCGAGACCTTCCACTCGGACCGCGGCTGGATCCTCCACGACACCGTCATCGGCCAGCCGGATGGCTCCTGGCACCGGAGCTCCAAGGGGACGCGTTACCTGGCCCTCCGCCCCACGCTGGCCGAGTACGTGCTCGAGATGCCGCGCGGCGCCCAGGTCATCTATCCGAAGGACCTCGCCATCGTCATGTTCTGGGCCGACATCTTCCCGGGCGCGAGGATCCTCGAGGCCGGGATGGGCTCGGGCGCTCTCACGCTGGCGCTGCTGCGGGCGGTGGGGCCCGAGGGCAGGGTCGTCAGCTACGAGCAGCGCGAGGACTTCTGCCGTCGCGCGCTCGCCAACATCCAGGTCCGCATGGGCGAGGTGACCAATCTGGTCGTGCGGCTCCGGCCGGTGGAGGAGGGACTGGCCGAGGAGGAACCGGTGGACCGGGCGGTCTTCGACCTGCCCGAGCCCTGGCGGCTGGTCGAGCCGGTGGCGCGCGTGCTCCGCTCCGGCGGCATCTTCCTCTCCTACGTCCCGACCATCATCCAGTCCCACCAGCTCAGCGAGGCGCTCCGGCGGCACCCCGGCTATGCCCTCGTCGAGACGTTCGAGACGCTGCTCAGACCGTGGAACATCGAGGCCACCTCGGTACGGCCATTTCATCGCATGGTCGCGCATACGGGGTTCATCACCGTCGCCCGGCGCGTCGTTCCCGGCGAGGGCGGCGGGCTGCCGCTTCCAGGAGAGCCCGAGGCGGACTGAGCGGTGCTGGAGCGCTACTTCGAGCTCGCCCAGCGCGGGGCCACCCTCGGCAGCGAGGCGCGGGGCGGGCTCACCACCTTCATGGTGATGGCCTACATCATCTTCGTGAACCCCGCTATCCTGTCCTTCGCCGGCGTCTCCGCGCTCGCGGGCCAGGGTCCGCCCTTCGCGGCCACTCAGGCGGCGACATGTCTCGTCGCGGGCGTCCTGACCATCGCCATGGGGCTCGCCACCAACTACCCGCTCGCGCTCGCCTCGGGCATGGGCCTCAACGCGGCGGTGGCCTTTCAGCTCGTCGCCGGCCTCAAGCTGCCGTGGCGGGCGGCCATGGGCGTGGTGTTTCTCGAGGGCATCGCCATCACGGTGCTGGTGCTGACGGGCTTTCGCGAGGCCATCATGAACGCGATCCCGCTGGCATTGAAGCGGGCCATCGGCGTGGGCATCGGGCTGTTCATCCTGTTCATCGGGCTGGTCTCGGCTGGCATCGTGAGGCCGGGGCCGCCCGGCGTCCCGGTGACGCTGGGTGAGCTGACGACGCCGCCGGTGGCCGTGGCCGTGTTCGGCATCCTCTTGACGCTCTGGCTGCAGGCGCGCGGGATGAGGGGCGGGCTGCTCATCGGGATCCTCGCGAGCACGGCGCTGGCCATCGTCGTGAACCGGGTGACGGGCGGCGCCGCCTTCCCGGCCTCCGGACAGGCGGTCCTGCCCGCGTCGCTCGTCGCGCTCCCCGACTTCTCCACGCTGGGAGCGGGGCTGGATCTCTCGATCTTCGCGCGCGTCGGGGTCGTCATCGCCCTGGTGACCATCTTCTCGATCATGCTCTCGGATTTCTTCGACACCATGGGGACGGTGATCGGGATCGCCGGCGAGGCGGGCTGGCTCACTGCCGACGGCAAGCTCCCGCGGCTCAGCCGCGTCCTGCTCGTGGATTCCCTGGCGGCGGTTGCGGGTGGCGCCGCCGGCGCGTCGTCGGCGACGACGTATGTGGAATCAGCGGCCGGCGTCGCGGCCGGCGCCAAGACCGGTCTCGCCTCGGTGGTCACCGGCGGCTGCTTTCTGCTGGCCCTGTTCTTCGCCCCGCTCGCGGCCGTCGTCCCGCCTCAGGCGACCGCCCCGGCGCTGATCGTCGTCGGCTATCTGATGACCGGCATCGTGCGCGACATCCCGTTCCGCGACCTGGACGAGGGCTTCCCGGCGCTCCTGACGCTGGCGGTGATGCCGTTCACGTACTCCATCACCAACGGGATCGGCGCGGGCTTCGTCGCCTACTGCTTCATCAAACTCGTCCGGGGCCGCGGGAGCGAGGTGCGTCCGATGATGTACGGCGCTGCCCTGGCGTTCGTCGTTTACTTCGCGGCGCCGTGGCTCGGGCGGCTCCTGCGTCCCTAGAAAAATGTGATACGCTAAGTGGCTGGCGGGCGTCCACGCCGGATTTCCCTGGGAGGTCGCATCCGTGATCAGCAGCATGCGGGAGTATTTCAGGAGCCTGAAGTTCGTCCTCATCATCATCATCGTCGCCTTCATCGGCACCTCGGTCGTGTACTTCGGGACGAGCGCGCTCAGCGGCGGCGCCGGCAAGCCCAACGTGATCGCGACCGTCAACGGGGAGGAGATCCCCGTCGAGCGCTTCCGGCGCGCCCAGGCCAACCTCATCCAGGCGTACGAGCGCATGGCCAAGCAGCGGATGACGCCGGAGCTGGCGGAGCGGCTGGGTCTCAACCAACAGGTGATCAGCGATCTCGTGACGGATACCGTGATCGTCCAGGGAGCCGAGCGCGAGGGGGTCCGGGTGTCGGACGACGAGCTGCGCGTGCGGATCCAGCAGGTGCGCGAGTTCCAGGACGACGGGCGCTTCTCGCGGGACCGGTATCTCCGGATCCTGCGCCAGGCGCGGCTGGATCCCGCCGAGTTCGAGTCGGAGATGCGACGCCAGCTCGTGCGCCAGAAGATCGAGTCCCTCGTCCGGGACGGGGTGAAGGTGTCCGACGCCGAGCTGCGGGAAGCCTATGGCCTGCTCAACGAGCGCGTGCGCGCCGCGTGGGCGTCGGTGGACGTCCAGCCGCTGATGGCGACCGCAACGGTAGCCGACAGCGAGCTCGAGCCCTATGTGAAGGCCCACCGGGCCCAGTTCACCCGGCCGGAGCGGCGGCGGCTCCAGTACGTCGTTCTCGATCCCAAGATGTTCCCCCAGCCGGTCTCGGATCAGGAGGTCGAGGCCTATTACAAGGAGCACTCGTCCGAGTTCGAGCAGCCGCGGCGGGTCCACGTGGCCCATGTCCTCGTCCGCGTGCCGCCGGTCGGGGGCAGCGAGGCGGAGAACAAATCCAAGGCCAAGGTCGAGGCCGTGATCAAGCGCGCCCAGGCGGGCGAGGATTTCGCCAAGCTCGCCAAGGAGGCCTCCGAGGACACGGCCAACGCGGCGCAGGGGGGCGATCTGGGCTTCGTCGGCCCGGGCGATCTGATGCCCCAGTTCGAGCAGCAGGCCTTCGCGCTCAAGAAGGGGGAAGTCTCGCCCGCTCCGGTGCGCACGCCCCTCGGCTATCACGCCATCAAGGTCCTAGACTCCCGGGAGGGCGGCAAGACTCCCCTGAAGGAGGCCGCGGCCAAGATCAGGGACAAGCTCTCGGTCGAACGCAGCGACAGCGCCGCCCGAGCGAGGGCCGACGCGGTGAGGGCGCCGCTCATGGCGGCCAAGGACTTCGCCGCCGAGGCCAAAACGCTCGGGCTCGAGGCGCGGGAGACCACGATCGCGCGGGGCGAGGCGCTGGAAGGGATCGGGCGAGAGCCCGGGCTCGAGGAGGCCGTCTTCTCCCTCGCGCTGGGCGGCGTGTCCGCCCCGGTGAAGACGCGCAGCGGCTACGCCGTCGTCAAGACGCTCGAGCAGATTCCGGCGGGGGTGCCGCCGCTCGCGGAGATCAAGCCGCGCGTGATCGAGGCCATCAAGCGCGAGCGCGCGGAGGCCCTGGCCGTGGAGCGCGCCAAGGCGCTCGTCGCGTCCCTCGCGAAGGGCGGCGACTTCCTGGCCGCGGCCAAGGCTTCGGGGCTCTCTACCGGAGAGGTCCCGTTCTTCTCGCGGGCGGAGCCGCCGAAGGAGCGAGGCGCGCTGCCGGGCAGCGTGCTGCTGGCCGCGCTCCAGACCGCCGCCGGGCAGGTGGCCGAGCCGGTGCGGGCGGGCGCGGCCGTGTACGTGGTAAAGACGCTGGAGCGGCAGCCGCCGGACCCGCAGGGCTTCGACAGGCAGCGGGCGGAGCTCGAGAAGCAGACGCTCGAGCAGAAGCGAAGCCAGATCTGGGACAGCTGGATCCGGGTGCGGCGGGCCTCGACCAAGGTCGACGTCTCCGGTCAGGCGGCCGCACCGGCTCGCTACTAGAGTCCTGCCCCAGAAGCTTGTGGACAAAGCGCCGGGCGGGGCGGGGGGCCCCACCGCGGAACACGCTGAGTCGCAACCCGCACCGGGCACTCGGAAGGAGCCACGAGAGTGAGGCTTTCGCCTCCGCCAACGCTTCATGACCCGATCACAGTCGCCGCTCCCGCGCGCGCTCACCTGCTTCACGCTCTCTTTGTTCGCGTTCGCGCGCCAGCGCGGCTCGATCGCGCTCCCATCTCGCGCTGAGCCGCTCTCCAGCTTCTCTCGCGGCTGCCTCGCTCTGAACTGCCTTCTCGAGCACACCAGACTGCCGTATGCGCGTCGACGTCGCCTGGGCGGCTTCGATCACTTGCGCCAAGTGCGAATTGATGACTTCTATGTTCTTTTGCAGCGCCGTGTTGGCTTCTTGGAGGTACTTGCGGTCGGCACCCTCCGCCCACTCACTGGTGACGATGCGAAGGTACTCGTCCTGTGCTTTGTACAACTCCACCAACGTCCCGGCTTCACTGCCCGCCTTCTCAGCCGTCTGCGCCAAGCTCTTGCCCCTGCCGCCATCCTTCAGAGATGCCTTGATTCCGGCGACCCTCTCCTGAGTGATCCTTGCCGCACGTGTTTCCTCGTCGGACGAAACTCCACCCTCCTTTGTGGAGATGTCGGCGATCCTCTTTTCATTACGCCTGATCGTTCTCTCATGATTCTCGCGAACCTTGTCCCACTCATTTCTGCGTCTCGCCTCTTCCTCTTGAGATGATGGCGATCCTGCCGAGCCCGGGATTGGAATCAGCGATACCATAAGGAAGGCCATGATGGTGCCGAGACATCGTCTGCCGGGTTTGCCGTGATGCATCGCCACCCTCATTTCACGTCATTCAGTTTGCTCTGTATGCTATCGAGCCGGCTAGCAAGCTCTTTGAGCTGGTTTGCGAGACTGTCCGATAGCTGGCGCATGGTGTCAGCGAGCCTTGCTGAATCCGAAGTCAACTGCTCGCTGGCTCTTGCTGCCTTCCGTATGCCATTTGCGTTCTGTACGTTCAGTTCGTGATTGAGCCAACCCAATTGAGCTGTCTGAAGCATGACGCGATCGACTGCTGCGTCTCCTGTCTTGTCGCCGCGATCGAATCGGACAGGTGACGCTGCTCGGTGTCGAGAGCGATGAGTGATGTGCCCAGTGCCTGTTGCTGTTGGAGAAAGACATGAGTAACGGTTTCAGGAACCTTGGGTACGTCCGCTCTGTACACGAAGCTGACGACCGCCGGCACCAACACGCGGCCTGGTGGGCTGCTCTCAGGAGAGGACGCGCTGTAACGCGCCCAGGCATCGGTCGGACTGCTGCCCGGCAGGACGACCAAATGGCCATCCCCGGCGTCGAGAAAGGCGACGGCTCCCAGACTACCGGATTGCCGGATGGCCTCATGGATAGCACGAGCGTGTGGCGCGAGAGTTCGCTCTCGAGTCTTGATTGCTAGTGCCTGTTCCTTAGGTACTAGAGGGTGGCCCGCGCAGCCGACGATCAGCAACGCGAGACTGATGAGCAGAATACCAGGGCGCACCATGTGGGCGGCTCCCTCGCGTGGGGTGACCCCTCGGCAAGCGTCACGCCGTGCGGTTCCGAGCAGAACGAGCAGCAGTCGGCGCATCGTCAGGTCCTCCGTCGGCAAGCCCCAGCCCAGCACAGCGCCACCCGGCCCAATGGCCGCTCCCGCCGCGGCGAAGAAGAAGTTGTGCCTGTCCTACGACCTTCGGAGCTGTCCCCGAAACCTTCATCGGTGAGCAGGCTCAGGTCAGGCCCGGTCCCAAGACAGTGTACCCGATACGCCTCGCCATCACCTCGGGTCCACGTGAACAGGCCGGCGGCCTCGCGGCTTTCACCTCCTTCGGCCCGCCCGCCTCGGACAGCTTTGCCAGTACCTCCGCCGCCCCCTTCGCGGCAACGGTCGCCTCTCATCCGACTCTGAGCGCATTGCTCCCGACGCTTCCACAGCATTAATGTAGGATAATGTAGGATCGGTGCACTAGGTCTCTAATTGAAGTCAGCATTGCGAAGACTCTTGGGCTTTTGGGCAAGTCACCTTCAACAGGTCACTGTACCCTTATCACTAGCATAGATCGGGGCCGGTTTCCCAGGACGCCGGTTTGACCAATCAATCACCGCATCGGGCTCAGACGCGCGGGACACGGGCGAAATGGCCGAACGGAAGAGTAACAAGTAGAGAGTCTGCGGTGACGACAAGTGAATAGGGACCCGAATAATGAGGAGGAACGCAACGACTCTGCCATCGGCGATCGTCAGGGGCTAGCGGACCACAATCCGGAAGCTCGTCCCGGTCCTCCCAATCGCCCCGAACACCCGGCCATAACTCGCCTGCGCCGAACGCTTCCCAACGCCTGGGCCATGATCCGCCCGTACTGGTTCTCGGAGGACCGCTGGGCGGCCTGGGGGCTGCTCCTCGTCGTCGTGGCACTCACGCTCGCGATGGTGTACATCAATGTTCTCTTCAACCAGTGGAATAACGCGTTCTTCAACGCTCTCCAGGACAAGAATCGTGCGATGTTTCGGCACCAGCTTATCCGTGTCTCTTGGCTTCTGGGCATTTTCATCCTTTTCGCCGTCTACCAGCTTTATCTTAGCCAGATGCTTGAAATCCGCTGGCGACGCTGGCTTACCGAGCGCTACCTCCGCGCTTGGCTGGCCGATGGAGCCTACTATCGGATGCAGCTCGTGGCGAGTGAAACCGATAACCCCGACCAGCGCATCGCCGAAGATGTTCACCTCCTTATTTCCCAGACCATCGCACTCTTCATCGGAGGCATGCGCGCCGTGGTAACCTTGGCTACCTTTGTGGCGATCCTCTGGGGGCTCTCCGGAACGCTCACCGTCCCGGTTGGCGGGCTCGCCATCACCCTGCCCGGCTACATGGTATGGGTGGCCCTTCTGTACGCTATCGCCGGCACTTGGTTCACCGACTGGATCGGCCGCCCGCTCGTACGGCTGAACTTCGACCGGCAGCGCTATGAAGCCGATTTCCGGTTCAGTCTGGTCCGCTTCCGCGAGAACACCGAGGGCGTGGCGCTGTACTCCGGCGAGGCGGACGAGTTCCGGGGCTTCCTCGAACGGTTCGAGGCGGTGGTGAGGAACTGGTGGGGCATCATGCGCCGACAGAAGCGGCTGACCTACTTCACCGCCGGCTACGGGCAAGGGGCATGGATCTTCCCGTCGGTCGTCGCGGCCCCCCGTTACTTCCGGGGCGAGCTTGGGCTCGGAGGGCTCGTCCAGACCCTCGGGGCCTTCAACTACGTACAGGATGCGCTCAGCTTCTTTGTCCAGTCGTATAAGGAGATCGCTGCATGGTGCTCCGTGGTCGAGCGGCTCGCCGGGTTCGAGCGCACGCTCGAGCGCGTGCGCATCCAGGCGGAGACCGGCGGCGGCGTCCGGCGCGTCGACGGGGGCGCCGCGCACCTGACAGTCGAGGGCGTGGATCTCTATCTCCCCGATGGTCAGCCGCTCATCGCGAATGTGAATCTGTCCATCTTGCGCGGAGACACCGTTCTCCTGGGGGGAGCCTCGGGTTCGGGGAAGAGTACGCTGCTCCGTGCCATCGCCGGAATTTGGCCGTTTGGACGCGGCGAGATCCGCCGGTCGCAGGACGCCCGGGTCCTCTTTCTGCCGCAAAGACCGTACTTGCCGATCGGCACGCTCCGAGAAGTGGTGAGCTATCCGATGTCGGGCAGTGGTGTGGACGACGTGACGCTGCGCGAAGCGCTCGAGGCGGTGGAGCTCACTCAGCTAGCCGGGCGGCTCGACGAGGCCGGCCACTGGGCGCTCCAACTCTCCCCGGGCGAGCAGCAGCGCATCGCCTTCGCTCGTGCCCTGATCCAGAAACCCGACTGGCTCTTTCTCGACGAGGCGACCTCAGCGGTGGACGAGGCTACGGAGGCCCACCTCTATCGGCTGGTGCGCGAGCGGCTCGCGGAGACGACTGTGTTCAGCGTGGGCCATCGGGCGACGCTGCGTCCCTTCCACGCCCGGCAGCTCGCGGTGCAGCCCAACAGAGGCGGCCCCTCCTCCATCGTGGAACTGACTGCTGTGCCGTCGCGCCCCGCGATGGCGAGGGAACCAACGTAAACCCCACTAACCGTCGGGTCACGCAGCGCGGGTTCAGGGAAGCAAACAGTCATCCTGCCGCTTCCGGAGGCGGGGGCTCAGCGCCCCAGGTCGAACACGAGCACGCGGTCGTTCCGCAGCACGCAGCGGAACGCTGAGGCCAGGTGTCGGTGGAGCTCCGGATAGTAGTCGAGCCACCAGAAAGCCGGCCAGGTGAAGACCATGAAGGAAACCTGTCCGGAGCCCCGGGACCGCTCGAACTCGCGGATCGCGGCGTCACCATCGGATGGCCGTCCCCAGTACCGGCCGTCTCGCTCGAGGAAGGGGATGGCCCGACGCCCCACCCCGATGTCGTGCCCGAGCACTCCGTCGTCGACCAGGATGAAGGTCTGCCCCGGCGGGATCACTGTCGCGATGTCCTCCTCGGCGAGATGCAGGCGGTAGTCCCATTGCCAATTCGTCTTCCCTTTGCGGAAGCGCGCGGCGACGTTCTGGTCACACCCTCCCCAGTTACCCACCACGCTCTCGATCCGGTGGGCGAGGCGCCGCTCCGCCAGGAACTCGTGGACGGCGATCGCGCAGCCGTCGTACCCGTAATAGTCGTCGACGATGACGAAGCCTCCGTCCACGACCTGGTCGTAGAGGTTGTCGAGGCAGCAGCGCACGCTCGCGTGCCAGTCGCAGTCGAGGTGCAGGATCGCGACCGATGGGATGCGCTTGCGACTCACGGGCAGCGTCTGTTCGAACCAGCCCTTGACGAACTCGCTGTAACCGGCCAGCCCGAGTTCCCGGGCCGTCGTTTGCACGTCCTCGAGGGACACTCTGGAATTGCCGATGTGCAACGGATTGGCCGGGTCGATGGCATCCGCCATCGCCCTGGGTCCGTCGATCTCTTGGACCGGCGGCATCCCTTCGAACGAGTCGAAGAGCCACACTTTGCGATCCCGCGCGCCGGCCTGCCGGAGGATCTCGGCCATCAGCCAGCCGGTCCCTCCCCGCCACACCCCGCACTCGACGAAGTCGCCGGGGATGTCGCACGCGAGCACCATGAGCACCACGTTGGCGAGGTCGACCAATGCCTGGATGGAAACCGGCGGCATGACGAACGGCCGTACCTTGTCCAGTATCGGCTCGAGGTCCCGCGCGTCCATGCGTGTGCTGAACTCCCTGTGGGTCGTGTGCTGGAGCTGGGGGAATGACTGGATCGTGTCGCCTGTCACCGTAAGTCTCCCTTCTCGGCCATGATTGTAGGCCTTCTCCAGAGCCAGGAGTCTTCCTCGAAGTCCGTAGAATTCACCTGCCATCCGTTCTCGCATAGCTCACGCCTACTTTCTCTTGCCCTGGCTCCAGCCACGATACAGGCCCACCCGGTGGCGATCGCGCGCATAGTATAGCGCCCATCACGTCTGGCCTCCGAGCATGCGTTATCCGAACCTCCTACGGACCCGGCCAGCAGCCTGATGAACGCCTGGCGGATCCTGTTCCGGAGAGAGTATCCTGCACGACTGTGGTCTGTTCCATCTTCGGCGGGGGAACTTCGCGGCGGCGGCGGCGACCTTCGAGCGCGGCCTCGAGCTATCCCAGGTGGCCAATAATCCCCTCATGGAGATCTTTACGGCCCCTAACCTGGCTTACTCGAGGGTGCTCGGGCAACGAGATGCTGACGCGGTACCGCGGCTCGAGCGGGCCATCGAGCAAGCGAGGACGAAGAGGGTGATCACCGGGTTGGCGCGCTGGGTCGTTTGGCTCGGTGAGGCCTTGCTCGTCGTGGGTCGTATCGCGGAGGCCTTCTGGCCGGCGCAGGCGGAGGCGAGGATGCGGGAGTTGGCATGATGTTTCGTGTTGCAGGACTGATGCTGATGCGTCATCCGACGCGTTGGCTCCTGGGCCTTGCCATACCGGCCGTTGTCGCGTTCTCGGGCGGGGAGGCTCTCGCACAGGACGAGGCGAGCACGGTGAGGGCGCTCCTCCGCGATCTGAAGAGCTCAGACCTCGAGCGCGCGCTCAGCGCGGCCCAGAGCGTCGGCCGGTACCCGCGCGAGCGGGCGCGAATCGTTCCCGCGCTCATCGCCGCGATCAAGACCGGCGAGTGGCCACGATGTGGCGGCGACATGCGTGATGCCATCGCGCGGACGCTCGTGGATCTCAGGGCGAAGGAAGCGGTCGGGCCGCTGCTCGAGCTGGCGGCCAGCGGCAGGACGATCGATCACGAGTGCGTGGAGTGAGGCTGTTGCCTGCTGGCCGTGACGCCAGCCGACGTCCTGGCCGAGCGTTCATACGATCCGTTCTGCGAGCGCGGGGTGCTGGCCGCGATCCACGCGCTCGCCGATTTCTCGCATTCGAAGGCCATGGCCGACCTCGTCACCGCGGGGAAATGGGAGCCCGAGCTGCTGATCACACTCGGCAAGGTGGCGCCTCCGCGGTATGCGCACTTCATCGGCCGTCACAAGGACGACCCCGAGCCGTCCGTGCGGCGCGCGGTGGCGGTGGCGCTGGGGCTCATCGACAACGAGGCGATCGCGGTGCCGGTCCTGATCCAGCTCCTGACTCGCGGCGGCACGGAGGATGACTTCCGTGTCAGATGGGCGGCGGACGAGTCGCTCGTCGCCCTCGCCAAGCGCAAGGGAGGCGAGAGGACGAGGCGGCGCCTGAGCGATCTGCTTCGCGATCGCGAACCAATGACGGTCGTGTTGGCGGCCAGGGCCCTCGCACTGATGAGGGACGCGCGCGGCGTCGAGAAGCTACGCGAGCAGACGAGCGACGGGGACCGTCGGGTGCGGCGAGAAGCGGTCTTGGCGCTGGGCGAGGTCGCGGACGGCGGCTCGAGAGAGCTCCTGACGCGGCGGCTGAACGACGACAACGTGGCCGTGCGGGCGAGCGCGGTCTGGGCGCTCGGGCGGATCGGCGGTCCGTCGGTGATCCCGACGCTCAGGAAGGCGGTCGAGGAATCCCTCGAGTACGAGCGGCAGCTCGAACGGAGGAAGCAGCAGGGCGAGAGCGAGCGCGTGATTCGCGACGAGTACGGGCTCGGTGAGTTCGACCTCAGGCAGACGCTGGAGGAGGCGATCGCGATCGCGCAGAAGCCGTAGGCCTCGGGGCCACGGGATCATTCCTGGTCGGTCGCCGCTACACGCCGAGCAGCTTCAGTGGACGCGCGCCCCGTTGCTCCTCATTTCATCCCCGCCTTCCGCATTCCACCCAGAAACCGCTCGAGGTCTTCGTCATTCCTGTAAGGCACGATCTGTCTCAGGCTCTCCAGGGAGGCCCGGGGGCTGAGCCTCGCGGCGGCCGCCCCCTCGGCTCGCGCTTCCCGGTCAAGGCCCTGTTCGCTGTAGAGGACAGTCAGGAAGGCGTGGGCGGCCACGAAATTGGGGTTTCGCTCGAGCGCCGTCTTGAGGGTCGCGATCGCCTCAGCGCTCCGCCCGGTCAGGCAATAGGCGTGGCCCCGAGGCCGGTCAGCGAGTACTCGACCTCGGGCGGCGCCATCGGGTGCACCTTCCGCTCCACGAACCCATCGCGCTCGAGGCGCCGCTGCGTCTGCGTGAGCACCTTCTGCGAGACCCCACTGATCTCTCGCTGGAGGTCGCCGTACGGCACGTCCCGTCGGCGAGGACTCGGATCACCAGCACGGTCCACTTGTTGGCGACGAGGCCGAGGGCCTGGTGAGACCCACAACGTTCGTTGAGCCAGGCGGGCATTTTCTGAGGAAGTCCGGGGATCCGGGTGCGCGCGGAACCGAGCGTCCGGGCACCCCTCAGAGGCGCGACGCCTCTGTCAGAGATCTGGATTCACACCCGGTTGGCCTCGTTCTTGTGGTAGA
>WNGB01011971.1_pt1 | contig 21792 bp, 23 predicted proteins | sample 5400681 | NCBI WGS metagenome assembly WNGB01 (sample SAMN13153367, study PRJNA577476) | soil metagenome | isolation source: 115 cm soil or saprolite under grassland replicate 2 | place: USA:California | collected 2016-06-15
GCGCAGCCCATCGCGCCGATATTGCTCCCGGGTGATTTCAGTCCAAGACATTGTGACCTCCATCGAATCTCGCAAATCCGACGGAATCACAAAGGGCTGAAATCACTCAACTTCTTTTCCGATCAGGCTCTCAGGATGACGGGTCGAGGTCAGCGCTCCAGTCCTACTTCACATGATCCGCGTAGCCCGGGATCGGATCGACCACGGTGATCTGCTTCACCGGGAAGTTCGAGACGATCTCGATCTCCTTCTCGTGCACGATCAGCATTTCCTCGATGCGCACGCCGTAGCGGAAGCGCTTGCCGTGCTGGGTCTCGAGCGCGAAGGTCATGCCCGGCAGGATCTCGACCGGATGATCGAGCGACCAGATGCGCGAGATCACCGGCGGATCGTATTGCGCGAGACCAAGGCCGTGGCCCCAGAGATTGGCGGCGGCCTGGTCCTCGTCCTCGTAGCCCCAGGTCTCCATCGCCGACGGCCACTTGAGCGCGATGTCGCGCGTGGTGGCGCCGGCCTTGGTGGCGCCGATCGAGTCGTAGAGCCAGCCGAGCGCCTCTTTGTAGGTGTCCTTCTGCTCCTGCGAGGGCTCCTTGCCGACGCAATAGGTGCGGTAGTAGCAGGACTTGTAGCCGTTCCAGGTGAGCGCGGCCAAATCCATGAACACGATGTCGCCGGGCTGGATGATGCGGTCGGAGAAGTTGCGCCAGTTCGGCCAGGTGTTGGGGCCGGACGACACGATGACGTCCTCGACGTCCTCCATGCCGGGGATGTTGTAGAGGTACTGCATCAGGTGCGCAGTGACCTGGTTCTCGGTGATGCCGGGGCGCAGGAACTTCATGCACTCCCAATGGGTGGCGTCGCCGATCGCGCCGACGATGCGGAAGCATTCCTGCTCGTCGACGTTCTTCACCGCGCGCGCTTCCATCATCGGGGTCATGCCGTCGACCCAGTTGATGTTGTTCTCCTTGAAGATGTTGATCATGTTGATGTCGACAAAGTCGACACCGAGCTTCTGGCCGGCGACGCCGTGCCGCTTCATCTCCTCGAGCACCGCCTTGGTGAACTTGTTCACCTGCTGGGTCGAGGCCGGTCCCGCCGCGCCCTTGATCCAAGCAAACGAGTGACGCACGTTCTCCTTTGGGATCCACGGCGAATGCCGCTCGATCTGGAAGCCGAGGTCGCCCTGCTCGAACAGCACCGGCGCGCCGTCGCCGCACAGCATCGCGTAGCGCAGGCCGGGCTTGAGCCGGTTCCAGCCCGGCGTCAGCGTGCCGGTGATGTAGCGCACGTTCTCGTCGTACATGCAGAGCACGGCGCCGAGGCCGTGCTTCTTCATCATGTCTCGCGCCCGTTCGGTGCGGTACTTGCGCAGGCGGTCCCAATTGACGCGCTGCTGCCAGTCCAGCCCGGCAATGCCGAAATTCGCTCCCATCAGGCTCTCCCCCGGTCCACGTCCATGGTGACGTCTTGCGAGACTCTAGCGGGATGGCGACGGTGGCCGAAATAATATAATCTGCGTCCAGTCATCAGGTTTTCTAATAGTAGGCGTCAGTGGCTGGGATTGCGCTGCGGCAGGTGCGGGCTGTGATCGCGGTGTGCGAGGAGGGCTCGTTCACGCGCGCGGCGGAGCGCGAGAACGCGACCCAATCCGGCATATCCCAGCATGTGGCCGCGGTCGAGCGCACGCTCGGGGTCAAGCTGTTCGAGCGATCCGCCGCCGGCGTGGTCCCCACCCCGGCGGGACTGCGCTACTACAAGCGTTGCGTCGAGGCGGTCGGGCAGCTGGAAAGCGCGAGCGAAGAGGTGCGCGGGCTTGCGGGCGCGGTCACCGGCGATCTGCGTATCGGGCTGATGCCGACCTTCACGCGCGCGGTGCTGGCGCCCACGCTCAATGACTTTGTTCCACGCCATCCCGACGTGCGGCTGCACATCGTCGAGGGCTACAGCGGCGTGCTCACCGAGCTGGTGATGACGGACGAGCTCGATTTCGCCATCGTCCCCGCCTTCGAAGGACAAGTCGGCCTGAAATCGCGGCTGCTGGTGCGCGACCGCGAGATGCTGGTGTCGGGGCCGCGCAGGGGTCTCGATCCGCTGGCGCCGGTGCGGCTGCGCGACTGCCGGCCGTTCAAGGTCGTGATTCCCGGCCCGCACAATATCCGGCGCCGCAACCTCGAGACCTATTTCCAGACCCACGGCGTCGAGGTTGACGCCATGCTGGAAATGGACGCGATGATCGGCACGCTCGAATTCGTCGCGCGCACCGACTGGGTGGCGGTGCTGCCGAGCCTGATCTCGGTGAATGACGTGGGCAAGGGCGACCTGATCATCAACCCGTTCGACGATCCGCCGCTCTACGCCGAGTTCGTGGTGATCCAGCCAGCGCGGCGCACGCTGAGCACGCAGGCGCGCCTGTTCCTCGAGCGCTTCGAGGCCGAGGTCTCGCACATCCACCGGGTCTGGGAGCAGGCGATCGGCGCAACGCCGGTGCGACGGCTCGCGAGCGTGCAAGCGGGGCGTTAGCCCTTCTCCGTTCGTCCCCGCGCAAGCGGGGACCCAGGAGCTAAACGCGCTGACCTCACGAAGGACTGGGTCCCCGCTTGCGCGGGGACGAACGGAGAGAGTGGATCGCGTCGAAAGGGGTACGCCTAGACAATTACGTCGGTTCCTTGCCGGGATCGGCAGTGAGGCCGGCCGCCTTGACGCCGGCGATGGCGCAGATCTCGTCGTTGTCGGCGGTGTCGCCGGAGATGCCGACTGCGCCGATCACGTCGCCGTCGCGGTCGCGGATGAGGACGCCCGCGGGACCCGGGACCAGCCGCCCGTCGCTGACCGCCGCGAGCGCAGTGAAGAACGCCGGCTGCTTGGGCGCACGGCCGGCGAGCGTGCGCGAGCCGAGGCCCATGCCGAGCGCGCCCCATGCCTTCCCGAAGGCGATGTCGAAGCGCAGGATGCCGGACTTGTCTTCGCGCTTGAACGCGACGAGATGGCCGCCGGCATCGAGCACGGCGACCGACAACGGCGCGAATTTATTGTCGCGTCCGGTCTTGAGCGCGACGTCGACGATGGTTGAGGCTTGCGCAAGCGTAAGCGAGATCATCTGACTTCCCCGACTGTGTTGCGGTGACGATGAATACAGGGGACGGCGCGGCCTGTCACCGCTTGCCGCGGGTGGACCAGTAGACCGCGACGGCGGAGCCGTCGCGCGCGCCCCAGCCGCTGCGGCTCGCCTCCTCGAAACAGGCCGCGGCGCGCTCGACCAGCGGCAGCTCGATACCGCGGTCGCGGCCCTCGGCCGCCATCGTGCGCAGGTCCTTGGCGCCGGAATCGACCGTGAAGGTGGCACCGCCGGAATCGCCGCCCTTGAGCAGGCTCGCGATCATCGGCGCCCGCGCCTTGAGCGCGTTGGTGGTGGCCGAGATGTCGGTGAACAGGCTCACCAGCTGATCGGGATCGACGCCGAGATCGCGCACCAGCGCGAACGCCTCGGCGAACGCCTGCCACGACACCATCAGCGGCAGATTGATCGCGAGCTTCATGGTGGCGCCGGCGCCGACCGGCCCGCAATGCTCGATGCGGCGGCAGAGCTGGCGCAGCAGCGGATGCGCGCGGTCGGCGTCGGTCGACGCGGCACCGAGGAGACCGATGAGCTGGCCCGCCCGCGCCGGCCCGACCGTGCCGCCGACCGGGCATTCGACGAACACGCCGCCCTTCGCCCGCACCTTCTCGGCGAGCGCGAGCTCGGTTGCGGGCTGCACCGTGCTCATTTCGACAAAGAGCTTGTCGCGCACGTCGCCCGCGAGCAGGCCCGACGGTCCGCCATAGACAGCGTCGATGGCCGCGGCATCGGTCAGGATGGTGATGACCGCTTCGCTGGCGCCGGCGAGCTCGGCCGGCGTGGCGGCGACCGTGGCGCCGGCAGTCGCCAGCGGCTTGGCCTTATCGGTCGAGCGGCTCCATACCGTCAGCTTATGGCCGACGTCGATCAGCCGCTGCGCGATGGCAGCGCCCATTTTCCCGAGACCGGCGACGCCGATGTTCATGCCGCTGCACTCCCATTGTCACAATTGACCATGCCCGCAATGGGCGTTGCGGGTGCCCGCACGATAGGCGAAGCCCGCATGGCGAAAAAGGCCTGCTACGCCTTTCGACGGGGTGGTGCGGCGGCACGTCGGCCGACTACAGTGCCGGCTCCAACGGCATGGGACGAAGTGAAGAATGGCAACGAAGGGTACGGTCGGGGTCGTGGGCCTCGGCATCATGGGCGGCGCGTTCGCGCAAAACCTCGCGGGCGCCGGCTGGCGCGTGATCGGCTACGACATCGATCCGCGGCGCTGCCGAGCGCTCGCCAAGGGCGGTGTCGAGATCGCCAAGGACGCCCAGGACCTCGCCGCCCAGGCGCCGACGATCATCACCAGCCTGCCGAACCCGCGCGCGCTGCAGGACACGGTCAAAGCCATCGTCGCTGCCAAGGTGCGCGCACGTGTAATGGTCGAAGCGAGCACGTTCGCGCTCGAGGACAAGGTCGCGGCCGAGGGCGCGCTCGCCAAGGCGGGCCACGTGATGCTCGACTGTCCGGTCAGCGGGACCGGCTCGCAGGCCAAGGTGAAGGACATCATCATCTACGCGAGCGGGGACACCAAGGCGATCCGCAAGCTCAAGCCGATGTTCGCCGACTTTTCGCGCGGGGTGCACGATCTCGGCGAATTCGGCAACGGCAGCCGGATGAAATATGTCGCGAACCTGCTGGTCGCAATCAACAACGTGGCGTCGGCCGAGGCCATGGTGCTCGGCATGAAGGCCGGACTCGATCCGCAGGTGATCCACGACATGGTGGTCGGCGGCGCGGCCAACTCGCGCGTGTTTCAGCTGCGCGCGCCGATGATGGTGAAGGGCCGCTACGACGACGCCACCATGAAGATGTCGATCTGGCAGAAGGACATGGCGGTGATCGGCCAGTTTGCGCGCCAGCTCGGCTGCCCGGTGCCGCTGTTTGCGGCGACGCGCCCGGTCTACAACGCCGCGATGGCGTCGGGGCACGCGATGGAGGACACCGCGGCGGTGTGCGCGGTGCTGGAGGAGCTCGCGGGCGTGAAGCGGGGGAAGAAGGGCGCGAAGTCGAAGTAGGTTTGTAGGGTGGGCAAAGGCGCGGACCACGCGTACGGTCTCACAAAGCGCACAACGCAGCGCCGTGCCCACGCGTCGCGAATTAGTGTCGCAAAGATCAAGACGCGTGGGCACGGCGCTGTGCTGTTCGGGTAGAGAGGCACCTCGCTTTGCTCGCGCCTTTGCCCACCCTACGGCGCGTTGTTGGGGTGTAAGTCTCATGGCGACCGGCAAGGATCTGCGCCGCATGGCGCTGGCGCTGGAGGGCACGACCGAAGCGCCGCATTTCGACCGCGCCGCGTTCAAGGTCGCGCGCATCTATGTGACGCTCGACGCCGACGGGCGCAGCGCGAATTTCAAGTTCACGCCCGACGAGCAGGAATTCAAATGCATGATGGCTCCGGAGGCATTTGCGCCGGTGCCGAACGCGTGGGGCAAGCAGGGCTGGACCACCGCCACGTTGTCGAAGCTCAGTGCGGCGGAGCTCAAGGCCGCACTCGAGATGGCGTGGGCGCATGGCGTGGCGAAAAAGGGCAAGCGGAAGTGACGGCGGTAGGATGGGTTGAGCCTTAAGCGCGTTCACGCGCGTCTGCGACGCGCTATGGCGAACCCATCAATTTAGAAAAAAAACCGTTCCGTGAATGGGTTTCGCTGCGCTCAACCCATCCTACAATTTCACCAATCCAGCACCGCAATCTCGCTCATCACCGCCTGCGGGGTGTGGTGGCGCTCGGCGGCAGCGAGCGCGGCGGGCGTCGCGAGCTGCGGCGAGAGATAGCCGCCGAGCTCGCGGCCGCGCGCCATGATGCGGCGGTTGGCCGGGATGCGTTCGCGCTCGAACGCGGCGAGCACATCGGCGACGTCAGCATGCGGCGTGAGCGCGGTCGCGAGCGCCATGGCGTCCTCGGCCGCCTTGGTGACGCCGGCGGCGACATGCGGGCGCGCGAGGTAGGCGGCATCGCCGATGATGGCGACGCGGCCGACCGCCATGCGCGGCGTCTCGACGTCGAAGATCGGCTGCAGGAACGGCTGCGGGGTGAGCCGCACGACCTCCTCGAGCTGCGGGGCAAGCAGCGCGCGGGCGGCTTCGCGCAGCGCCGCGATCACCTCGGTGCGCACCAGCGGCGGCGGGATGCCGAGCGGATGGGTGCGCCCGCTGGCATCGGTGAGCAGGAGCCGAAGCTCCGACGCCTCGGCGGCCGGGCGGTACCAGACGAAGTTGCAGCGGCGGCGGCCGGGGGCGAGATCGTTGTCGGGGCCGGCGATCGGATAGCTGATGAACTGCTCGTTCGGCGGCAGGCCGAACACCATGGCGTCGAAAATGCCGGCGTGGGTCGCCGCCGAGAGCGCGGCCTCGTCGACCAGCCCGCGCCAGCCGACGTAGCCCGCATAGGCCGGCTTGACCTCGGGCAGCACCTCGCCGCGCACGGTCGAGCGGAAGCCGTCGGCGCCGACGACGAGGTCGGCGTCGGCGCTCCCCCCGTCGGCGAAATGCGCGGTGACGTGGGTGTCATGCTGATCGAGGCGCCTGAGCTCGCGGCCGAGATGGTAGTGCTCGGCCGGAAAGCGCTCGCGCAGCATGCGGAAGACCCGGTCCCAGGAGGTCAGCGTCTGCGGGCAGGCGTATTCGCCGGCAACGCGGCCGGTGCGGTCGAGCGTCCGGCGGCTGGTCACGTCGACGCCGAGGTCGCGGGCCGGGTCGCAGCCGGCGGCCTTGAGCACGGCGCGCATCTCCGGGTGGGTCACGATGCCGGCGCCGCGACCGGTGAGCTCGACTTCGACCCGCTCGCAGATGTCGACCGTGAAGCCGGCCCGCCGCAGCAGGATGGCCGCGAACAGGCCGCTCATCGAGCCGCCGATGACCAGGGCGCGCCGGGCTGTGGTGTCGGACAAGTGCGGTTTCCTCGCGGTGCCAAGTTGCTATATCATCCGGTGAACGATCATTGGAGGAATGCTATGGCCCTGACCATGCTGGACAAGACGCCGGTCGCCGCCACCACCTCGGCCTGGCCGGCGGAGATCTCCGCCGAATTCGAGCGCGAGAAGAAGAGCCCCAACGGCTGCGTCGGCCAGCGGCTCCTCTCGGAGAGCGAACGGGTGCGGGTGTGGGAAATCAAGCTCAAGCCCGGCCAGCGCTTCGGCTTCCACCGCCACGTGCTCGACTATTTCTGGTCGGTTTCGACCGACGGCAAGGCGCGCGCGCATGTCAGCGACGGCACCACGGTCGAGCACACCTACAAGGCCGGCGAGACGCGGCATGAGACCCACGAGAAGGGCCACTTCAAGGTGCACGATCTCGAGAACATCGGCACGACCGAGCTGAACTTCATCACGGTGGAGTTCCTCGACAGCGCCAACAAGCCGCTGCCGGTTCCCGACAGCGTGCGGGTGAAGTAATCGCCACGACGCCGGCGTCTGAGGGGAAGCGCGATCAAGCCGCGGCCTACCCTCCCCTGAAGGGGGAGGGTCGCGAGCGAAGCGAGCGGGGTGGGGTGAACGCGAAGCGCGGAGTCACTTTCACCCCACCCCGACCGCCTCGCTTCGCTGCGCTACGCTCCGGCGGTCGACCCTCCCCCTCCAGGGGAGGGTAACGGAGTTAGCGGCCCGCGTGGTGTAAAACCGCACAGGCAGTGCAAACGGCTCGCACGATGCCAAAGCGTGCGGTGCGAACCGGACAGTTGGGGGGCGCGTGGAGATTTCGGCCGACCTGCTGATCAACGCGCTCATCGCGGGGCTGCTGCTGGGCGCGTTCTATGCCGTCGTGACGGTCGGCGTGTCGATCTCGTTCGGGATCCTCGACATCGTCAACATCGCGCATCCGGCCTTCATCATCCTCGGCTCCTACATGGCCTATATCGCCAGCAAGACGACCGGCGTCGACCCGATCCTGGCGAGCATCGTGATGCTGCCGGCGTTCTATGCGCTCGGCGCGCTGGTCTATCAGGTCTATTACGCCTCGTTCGAGCGCTACGGGCAGGAATCGCTGCGCGGTCTCGCGTTCTTCTTCGGGCTCTTGTTCGTCACCGAGGTCACGCTGATCCTGGTGTTCGGCGCCGACTACCGCTACGTCGAGGCGTGGTACATCGGGCCGAACCTGTGCTCCAGCGGGACCGGCCAGTTGCCCGGCATCTCGGCGTTCTGCTCGCTCGGCATCGACATGCCACTGCGCATGCTGGTGCCGTGCCTGGTCGCGCTCACGCTGTTCAGCGCGCTGCAGATTTTTCTCTCCTCCACGTTCCTGGGGCGCGCGATCATGGCGGTGGCGCAGGATGAGCTGGCGCTGCGGCTGATGGCGGCCTCGCCCACCCGCATCAAACGCATCGCCTTCGCGCTCTCGATCGCGACTGCGGCGACCGCCGGCGCGCTGCTGATCGTCATTCAACCCGTCGAGCCTTCGATCGGGCGCGAATATATCGGCCGCGTGTTCGCGATCTGCGTGCTCGGCGGGCTCGGCAGCCTCCCCGGCACGCTGATCGCCGCCATGCTGCTCGGGGTCGTCGAGAGCCTGACCGCGAGCCTGCCGTTCCTCGGGCCCTCCTGGGCCCCGGCGGTGTCGTTCGGCTTCCTCCTTCTCACGCTGGCATTCCGGCCGGCCGGCCTGTTCGGGCGATAGGTCATGGAGTTCAGGGCACGATCGAGCGGCGATTTCGGTCTGCTCCCTCTCCCATTGGGAGAGGGGTGGGGTGAGGGGTTACGGTCTATCGATAGATCCGACCCCCCTCACCCCAACCCTCTCCCCTTCGGGGAGAAGGAGTCCCGCCCTGCCGCATGGCGAAGCCGTGCTCAACACCAAAGCGACGGGCGTTAGCGTGCGCTCCTCCGCGATTTTCTTCCTTGTTTGCATGGCGGTCGGCGCCGCGGTGTTCGGCCTCGCGCGCCTCGTCGGCAACGACTACATCTACTTCGCCGGCTACGTGGTGCTGCAATACATCGTGCTGGCGACCGCCTGGAACATTCTCGGCGGCTACACCGGCTATGTGAACTTCGGCTCGGCGGCGTTCTTCGCGCTCGGCGCCTATTCCTCGGTGTTCCTGCACAAGTTCTATCCGCTGCCGATCCCGCTGCTGATCGCCGTCGGCGGGGTCATCTCGGGCGCGGTCGGGCTCGGCATGGGGGCTTTGACCTTGCGGCTGCGCGGCGCGTTCTTCGCGATTGCGACGCTCGCCATGGCGGTGGTGCTGCAGACCCTGGTCGTCAACTGGGGCTACGTCGGCGGCTCGCGCGGCGCCTATGTGATCCGGCCCTCCGAGGTCCCGCTCATCGGCTCCTACATCCACTACCTGTTCCTGCTGATGCTCACGCTCGCGATCATCGCGCTGACGGTGGCGCGCGGCATCGAGCGATCGCGGCTCGGCTTCGGCTTCTCGGCGATCCGCGACGACGAGCTCGCCGCCGAGGCGGCCGGCGTGCCGACGTTGAAGCTCAAGCTCATCGCCACCACGATCTCCGGTGCGCTCATGGGCATGGCCGGCGCGCCATTCCCCTACTACATCGGCTACGTGCAGCCGCAGTCGGCGTTCGCGCTCGACTACGCGGTCAACTCGATCGCGATGCCGATGATCGGCGGCACAACGAGCTGGATCGGCCCGTTGATCGGCGCGATCCTGCTCGGCACGCTGCAGCAGGTCGCGACCGTCACCATCTCGTCGGCGGTCAACCTGCTGATCGTGGGGCTGCTGATCGTCGACTGCGTCATCATCGCGCCCAATGGGATTCTCGGTCTCGTGCAGGGCCAGGGCCGGCGCATGGCGCGCCAGTTCGCCGCCGATCCGGCGGTGTTCGCGCTGCTCTTCGCCGTCAACGTGATCCCGATCTACTTCCTGCACCAGGAGGCGCTGGAGGCGCGGCCGCTCGAGGTGATCTTCTGGGCGATCCTGATCTTCCTTGCGTTCACGCGCGGCCGGCTCATCGGCCATCCCTGGCTTACCGTACTGCCCATCGCCGGCGCGGTCCTGAGCGTCGTGCCCGGCCCGCCGTGGCTGTGGCTTGTCGCCGCGTTCGCGCTCACGGTCTGCCTGCTGTGCGGCCTGCTGCTCAAGCCGGGCCGGGCCCTCGCCCGAGAGGGCACGCCATGACCGCGCTCCTTGACATCAATAACCTCAGCAAGCGCTTCGGCGGCTTCGTCGCGCTCGACGGCATCGCGCTCTCGGTCAATGCCGGCGAGCGGGTCGGGCTGATCGGCCCGAACGGCTCGGGCAAGTCGACGCTGGTCAACTGCATCTGCGGCACGCTCGCCAACGAAACCGGCACGGTCCGCTTCGACGGCGCGATGATAAACGGGCTGACCGCGCATCAGCGCACGCGCGCCGGGCTTGCGCGCAGCTTCCAGCTGCCGCGGCCGTTCCCGAGCCTGACCGTGGCCGACAACCTGCGCGTTCCCCTGCTCTACACCGTGAACGCGCGGCCGGGTGCGCACCTGTCAGCCACCGAGCTCGACGCGCGCTGCGCCGAGCTGCTCGTACTGGTCGGGCTCGCCGACAAGGCGATGCAGCTCCCGCGCGACCTGACGCAGGTCGAGATGCGCAAGCTCGAGCTGGCGCGCGCGCTCGCGGCCGAGCCGAAGCTCCTGCTGGCTGACGAGTCGATGGCCGGGCTCTCGAACTCGGAGGTCGCCGACATCGTGGCGCTGCTGATCCGCTTGAACGAGCGCGGCGTCACCATCATCATGATCGAGCATATCATGCGCGCGGTGATGAGCTTCTCGCAGCGGCTGGTCGTGCTGGTCTCCGGCAAGAAGATCGCCGACGGGCCGCCCGACGCCGTGATTCGTGATCCCGAGGTGGAGAGGGCTTACCTTGGCCAATAGCCTCACCATCGAGAAGCTCGACGCCGCCTACGGCGCGGTGCGCGTGATCGAGGACGTGTCGATCAGCGTGCGCTCGGGCGAGACCGTGGTGCTGCTCGGCACCAACGGCAACGGCAAGTCGACGCTGATGAAATGCGTCATGGGCATCCTGCCGCCGCGCGCCGGCCGCATCGTGGCCGAGATCGACGGCGTCACTTATGATCTCGTCGGCCGCAGCACCGAGGAAATCGTCGATCTCGGCATCGCGCTGGTGCCGGAGGGCCGCCGCCTGTTCCCGCGCCTCACGGTCGAGGAGAACCTGATGCTTGGCGCCTTCCGCAAGAAGGCGCGCGCCCAGATCAAGACCAACCGCGACTTCTGTCTCGAATGCTTCCCGCGGCTGGCCGAGCGGCGCACGCAGCTCGCCGGCTCGATGAGCGGCGGCGAGCAGCAGATGCTGGCGCTGGCGCGCGCCCTGATGCTGGCGCCGCGCATCCTGCTGATCGACGAGCCGTCGGTGGGGCTGGCGCCGGTGCTGGTCAGTCGCACCATCGAGAAGATCAAGGAACTCAAGGATCGCTACAGCCTGACCGTGCTGATGGCGGAGCAGAATTTTCCGCAGGCGCTGCGCATCGCCGACCGCGGCTACGTGATCGTGCACGGCCAGATCGCATTCGAGGGCCGCTCGGCCGACGAGCTCAACAACAACGAATTGATCAGGAAGTTCTATCTGGGGCTCTAGCGCACACCCTTTTGCGTGCTGCGCAGTCCTCTCATGATCAGAAGCGAACTTGGAGCGCGTGCAGGGTCACGCATTCGAGCAAGTGGCCATCGGTCGCCCTGGCGCGCAGATCAGCGCAACGTTCTGAGATCAAAGGTCATCACTATTGGCGACTTCTCGCCGGCATCATATTTTTGGCTCGCGAGCCGCTCAATCTTGACCAAGCTCACCACGCCGGCTAGCCCTTCCTCTCGTGCGCAAGCGAGAGAATGAGCGGCTCTTCCGGGATGCCGCCTTAAGGATGGATCGTCGTCAAAAGGAGCATCGAAACGAACAGGAGCGACCCTGCCGCCAAGAGAACGTACCCTGCTTTGACGACGACATCAGCAAGAACATAGTTCTTTGTCACGAGAGCCTCCTATAAATCACCTGATCGAACCCAAGCTGAGATGCCTGACGGTCGCTACGTTTCACGCACCGCGGCGCATTCCCATGCGAACTTCGGAATCAAAGGGACACTGGCAACTCTATGATTCTAGTGCCCCTTTGAACCCGAAGTTCGCAATCGGACTTGCGGCACTGGCGTGCGAACTTCCGGTTCGGGGCACTAGCCCGCTGCAATCGAGCACCTCGCCGCTGTCTGTGATGTCAGACAGCAGAACATCCACGAATGGGTGCTGACGGTTGAACGTCGCACCCCGCTGAAATTTGGAGGCGACGATCCGCTCGATCGCCGGCAGGTTGCGTTTTCCGAGCGCGTTGTACTGCGCGCGAAACAGACTTTTTGGCCGTCCGTAGGGCCGCCTGGGATCGACCCAATCGTCCATGACCCGCCTGCCTATGAACGCCGTCACCCGTTCGGAACCGTTCCATGCGTGGAGCAGCAATCCATCGCTGGTATGAGGTCCGTCGTCCACTGTCAGCCCGGTGAGCGGCATCTGAGGCTTCCTTCTGCTTGCTCCTGGTCCTCGACCTGCATCAATCAACGTGATCCCGAGGTCAGAAGCCCATGCCGTCCATGCCGCCGCCGGCAGGCATTGCGGGCGCTTGCTTGTTCGGCAGTTCAGCGATCATCGCTTCGGTGGTGATGAGCAGGCCCGCAACCGAGGCCGCGCCCTGCAGAGCCGCACGCACCACCTTGGTCGGATCGATGATGCCCTTCGACATCATGTTGACGTACTCACCCGACTGCGCGTCGAAGCCGAAGGCGTAGGTATCCTTCTCGAGGATCTTGCCGACCACGATCGAGCCATCCTCGCCGGCATTCAGGGCGATCTGGCGTGCCGGCCAGGACAGCGCCTTGCGGACAATCTCGACGCCGGTCTTCTGGTCGTCGTTCTGGGTCCTGATCCTCTTGAGCGCCTCGCTCGCGCGCAGCAGCGCGACGCCGCCGCCCGGCAGGATGCCTTCCTCGACCGCCGCGCGGGTCGCGTGCATGGCATCGTCGACGCGATCTTTCCGCTCCTTCACCTCGATCTCGCTGGCACCGCCGACGCGGATCACTGCGACGCCGCCCGCGAGCTTGGCGAGCCGCTCTTGCAGCTTCTCGCGATCGTAGTCAGACGTGGTTTCCTCGATCTGCGTCTTGAGCTGACCGATGCGGCCTTCGATATCGGCCTTCTTGCCGGCGCCGTTGACGATGGTGGTATTCTCCTTCTCGATGATCACTTTCTTGGCGCGGCCGAGCATATTGACCGTCACGTTCTCGAGCTTGATGCCAAGGTCCGTGGCCACCATGGTGCCGCCCGTGAGGATCGCAATGTCCTCAAGCATTGCCTTGCGACGATCGCCGAAGCCCGGGGCCTTCACCGCCGCGACCTTGAGGCCGCCGCGCAGCTTGTTGACCACGAGCGTAGCGAGCGCCTCACCCTCGATGTCCTCGGCAATGATGACCAACGGCTTGCCGGTTTGCACGACCGCTTCCAAAAGCGGCAGCAGTTCCTGCAGTCCGGAGAGCTTCTTTTCATGGATCAGGATATAGGCGTCCTCCATCTCGACCCGCATCTTGTCGACGTTGGTGATGAAGTAGGGCGAGACGTAGCCGCGGTCGAACTGCATGCCTTCGACCACTTCGAGCTCGGTTTCCAGCGACTTCGCCTCTTCGACGGTGATCACGCCCTCGTTGCCGACCTTCTTCATCGCCTCGGCCAGGAACCGGCCAATCTCGACATCGCCGTTCGCCGAGATGGTGCCAACCTGAGCGATCTCCTCGTTCGAGGTGACCTTCCTTGAGTTCTTCTGGAGATCCGCGACGACCGCCTCCACGGCAAGGTCGACGCCGCGTTTGAGATCCATCGGGTTCATACCGGCGGCAACGGCTTTGACGCCTTCCCTGACGATCGCGTGAGCCAGCACGGTGGCCGTCGTGGTGCCGTCTCCCGCCTGGTCCGACGTCTTCGACGCAACCTCGCGCACCATCTGGGCGCCCATGTTCTCGAACTTGTCCTCAAGCTCGATCTCCTTGGCGACAGTGACGCCGTCCTTGGTGATGCGAGGTGCACCATAGGATTTGTCGAGCACGACGTTGCGGCCCTTGGGACCGAGTGTCACCCGGACCGCGTGGGCGAGCGTATCGATGCCGCGCAGCATCCTGTCGCGTGCGTCGACCGAGAATCTAACCTGTTTGGCAGTCATGGCACTTTAGCTCCGTTTGAGTTCGTCGGGGTGGCAGCGCAGTCGTCCTTCGAGGCTCTGCCACTGGCGGGACCTCAGACGTCGGGTGGGGGAAGTCGTGGACGTTAGGCGGCCTTCTTACGGGCCACGGTATCGGCCAGGACTCCCATGATGTCGCTCTCCTTCATGATCAGGTACTCGACGTCGTCGATCTTGACCTCGGTGCCCGACCACTTGCCGAACAGCACGCGGTCGCCGTCCTTGACGTCGATCGGGATGAGCTTGCCGCTGTCGTCGCGCCCACCCGGACCGACGGCGACGACCTCACCCTGCTGTGGCTTCTCCTGGGCGGTGTCGGGAATGATGATGCCGCCGAGAGTCTTTGCTTCGGCATCGATGCGGCGGACGACCACGCGGTCGTGCAGAGGGCGGAACTTCATGGGGTATCTTCCTATGGTTCAAGCGGTAGGGGTTTCAGTACGATCACCGGCAATATCTCTCCGACGAGACCAAGAGCGCTCCGCAAAGTGCACGCGATGCGATCTCCCCGCCCATTATCGGAGGTCTGCGGCCTTCAGCTGACCAAGCGATTCGGCGCAGGCGGTCACAACTGCCGAATTGGACTTGTCGCCGCCGGGCATTATTGCCCAGCCGCCCTTCTCGATGAACGCGCCGCGATCCCAGCTGTAGCTGATCTTGTTCAACTCGATGAGATTTGCAGATGCGTTCACCGCCTGGCGGAATTGGTCGACGCAGATCGGTGAGAGCGCGGCGACCACTTCGGTGTCGGCCCGCTCCTTTGCGACCTTGTCAACGGTGCCTCCGAGTGTCCATCCACCCCAGTTGAAGCCGACGACCATCGTCGCGACAGCGCCGGCGGCGGCGCCTTGCAGGAGACGTTTGAGCGAATCTCCCTGCAGGAATGAAGGTAGTTCCATGACTTCACCTTAAGCAGTGAGAGGAGACGCGCGCCGCCAGCGGCGCGCGGACGTGCAGAATGCGGATGCCGAACGCATCCGAACACGAACGTCTATTTTTCGAGAGTTACTGTGCCAGCCGATGGCACCACCGCTGCTACTGTCGGGGAACGGAGACTTCGGTACGTCGCCGTTTTTTGGCAGCGCTTCGGACAAGCCGTGCTTGCCGTATGAGCGTATGTGGCGATGCGGGAACTAAAGGACAATAGCGGTCGGAAAAGATTAGTGGTGCCGGGCGGGGCTCTGTAAACGGCGTTCGATGCGGTGGGCGATTCTCTTCGCGACCGGATCGCAACGGCGCACCGGTAAGCTACCCGCATCCATGCCTACGAGAAGGCCACGAACTGACGCGAGCCATTGAAAGAGCCCCGCACTATGGGGCTCTTTACGCATACGCTACGCTGGAAAACAGACTCCGGCCGGGGCCCTCGGGCGCTGGCAGTCGGGGGGAACGGGAAGCGCCCGGCATTGGTAAGCGTGAGCCGATCGGGCGCGCGCGTCTGTATAGAATTGCTCACGTCGGCCAATTAATGAAGTTGGGACGTAGCGCGGGATTCTAAGAGCACCCTCGCTACTGTTGCCTCTTGAACGCTGCTTGATAGTCGCGCTACGCAGATGTGAGCAGGCGCAATATGGGCGTCGAGTGGGTGATCGACACCGTCGTTCCATGTGGGTGCCGTGAGATCTGCACACGGCTGTCAAGCTGCTTGGCGAGCGCCTCTACGATTCTCGTGCCCAATCCGGGTACTGCCTTGTTCGAACTACCCTCCCACTTGCCGATCCCGTTGTCGGAGACCGTCAGCGTCCAACCCGATTGAGCCACGTCATAAACGACGATGATCTGGCCGCCGGCCTTGTCATCGTGAAACGCATGCTTCAGCGCGTTAATCACGAGCTCGGTAACAATGAGACCCAGGCTCACCGCGTCGCCCGACGAGACCGTTCCCCCTTCGGCATGCACCTTCAACGAGATCGGGCGACTGCCGCCGATCATCGAAGCAGCGAGGGCCTCGCACAGCCGAGAAAGATATGGACCGAGCTCGACCAGGTCGCCATGCATCGAGGGTTGGAGCTGCTGCTGCACCGCAGCAACCGACATGACTCGCTGATGAGCGTCTTGAAGATGCAGCCGTGTTTCTTCCGACTGCACGGTCCGCGCCTTAAGAAGGAGGATGCTCGCGATGATCTGCAAGGTGTTTGCAACACGGTGCTGCATCTCCTGCAGCAGCGTTTCCTTCTGTCGCATCAGGTCTGCGATCGCTCGCTCGGCAGCGCGCCGCTCGGTGACATCCTCGATGGCGAGGAGAATCAACGTGCGCGCATTTCCCTCATAGAACACCTTCCTGGCGTTCAAGAGCATGGTGCGGCGTCCGATTCCGGAAAAGTCTTGCTGGACTTCGTAGGCTTCCATCACGGTGTGCTGCGGCAAGATCTCTTCCAGCAGCAACCGAAGCTGCGGGATGTCCCACTGGCCGTCGCCTAACGCGTAGACCGGGCGACCTCGGATATCCTGGGGGTCGGTCTTGAACGTCTGATGGAACGAGCGGCTTGCGGCGACTACGCGCAGGTGCTTGTCGAGGACGAGAAGGGGCTCACGAATCGTGTCTACGATCGCCTGAGCGAGCGCGCGCCCATCATCGACGTCCATGAACGGCTGACGATTGGGCAAGGCCAATGTGTCTGCCGCAAGTGGGGGCGCTCGCCGGTTCTGCGTTTGCACGTGGCCCTCAAAGGCGCTCAACTCGTTTGACGCTAAGGGCGGTCGATTACCACCGTCTACCCCAAGCTCCACCCCAGTTCCCGCGCCATCCGCCTCCACCACCGCGAATGAGCCTGATGATCAGCAACAGGATCAGAGCGCCGATGGTGGCGTTGACGATCGCCGCAACGAGGCCGGTGCCAAGATGGATGCCGAGTTGCGGAAGCAGCCAGCTGCCGATGAAGGCGCCGATGATTCCAATGATGATATCGCCGACGATTCCGAATCCGGTGCCTTGCACGATCTGCCCGGCCAGCCATCCGGCGACGAGGCCGACGAGCAGTATGATCAAGAGACTTTCGCCTGACATGTCTGAATCCTCCAGATTCCCGGATTGCTGAACAAATCCTCGCCAACTCGGGACAAGCAAGTCCCAGCAACGGAGATGGCCGGGCCACAAAGTGAGCACCGCTGATCAGGAAGAGGGCGACGACTCTCCCCCCGGCTGTGAAGCTACGCTCTTGCTCCGATCGAGACTGTGCAGAATCGCTCACATCAGGACGGTTGCAATCGCACCCCCAAGGCCCCCGCGACGGTAGAATGAGCACGTTCATTTTTGCGACATCGGCTCAACGCTTGAGCGAGTCGCCAATTAACTTGCGCGATAATGAACCAATTCTGCACTTAGGAGTTGTACTTATAGCGCCGATCCCGGCGTCGCTTTTTCATCAAGGAGTACAAAAAAAATGCGTCGTTTTCTTCTGACCCTCACCGCGACGGCAGCCGTGTTGACGGCAGGCGCGCTGGTGCCGAGCGGTGCGTCGGCGACGGCGCTGGGCGCGCGCCTCGCGCTCGACGATATGAATCCGATCCAGAATGTCGCGATTTGTTTCTATGTGGATGGCTGGAATGGCCCGGGCCTCTATGATTGCGGCTATCGCCACCGGCGCGGACATGGCTGGCACGGTCGTCGCGACGGACATAACGACCAAGGCCGCCTGAATGATCGTGGTCGCCGCGGCGATTACAATGGCCGCAACGAGCCGTTCGAAGGGCGCGGGCGCCGCTGACCATACGCCGGCACCGCTAGATTACGAACCTGTGCGAGGCCGCCGCAATTGGCGGCCTCTCGCTTGGATGATGTTTTTGATCCCGAGTGGCCTAAGTCAATTATCTGAATGGGCGCAATTTGATTCCTACTGTTCATGACGGGCTGTGATCCCAGGAGCTTTCTCCTGGGGACCGATTATCTCAGTGAGCAATTTTGTACAGACGGACACTGTTAATGGGCACAGGCTCCGCGGCTATGGAGATGTTGGCAAGGCATGCCGCGCAGTGAGGGAGGGGTCAATGTCAAAGGCTGATGAGTTCCGGCAATATGCCGAGGAGGCGATGCGTTGGGCCCGCCGATCCAAAAACGAAAAAGAGCAACTGGCCCTGATCGAGCTAGCGCGCACATGGACGCAGGCGGCGTTGCATCGCGAGAGCACCGCGGCGGCCGTCAACTATAGTCCGCCCGAGGGCTGTCCGAAATCGACCACCAGTGTCCTAAGTTGAATCGATTGGTGTCTAATTTGCTTTTGATGGAGCGAACCCCTGAGAGAGAGGGCAAGCTCCACACTGCGGCGCAAGCTCCACGCTGCGGCGAATGGCAGCGGGGACTTTTTCAAATCGAATTTGGCAAACACGCGAGTTAGCGACGCCAAGTTGCTCCAAACAGGAACCCCGCCACCACAGCCAGCGCAAGGGTGGTGTAGGGTCGCGTCGTGATTGATTTTTCAATGGCGCCGGCGAACGTGTCCCCAACCTGACGCACGTTGTTCATTGCTTGCTGCCCTTTTTCGCCGGCGTCGGCAATAACGCTCTCGACGCCCGCCTTGGCCTCGCGGAACGCCGCGGCGCCTTTGGCGGCCAAGTCATCCGTCGGGACCTCGGGAGCATGCGTCCTGCCTGAGGAGCCGTATGTGTTGGGAGACGACGGGTAGGTAGAACGTTCGGTGTTGGTCATTTTGATTGGGTCCATTTTTTTCCGGAGGGGCTAGTTGATTGGGCAATGCGGGCGCTGGCCATAACGTTCCGATCTATCGCAGCTCTCATCGGGCTTACGCGCTCGGGGCTGATGGTAACAGGCCACGCGCTTCTCGCGGGCCGCTCGCCGAAGGGCTGGGCCGCCAGGAAGAAAGGGCCGACGGCAACTGCGGCTCCAAATCGGTCTAGTACCAGCGTCCTCGGCCGTACCAGCCGCCGCCACCGAGAAGAAGCACGACGATTACGATGATGAGAAGAGTCGTGGTGTCCATGACTTGTCTCCTGGGGTCAAATCCCGCGAAGAGCCGAGCTTCCGATTCCTCAGTGTCTGGTCGTTCCAGACCAAGATGACCCACGTACTCCTCTCAATCTGCGCCGGTTCGCCATTGGAGTCTGTGCAGAATTGCTCACTCGAGAAAGCGCACAGAATTAGGTGAGAAGGTTCTTGGCGCGATGAACTCTGCGATGCGTGGGGAGTTACCCATAGTCTCCTCTCAACCCAAAGGCACACATCCATGGACAAGGATCGGATCAAAGGCTCAGTCAAGCAAGCGAAGGGCACCATCAAGGAGGTGGCTGGCAAGGTCACCGGCGATGCGAAGCTCGAATCGGAAGGCAAGGCGGATAAGGTTGCAGGTAAGGTTCAAAACGCCGTTGGCGGTATGAAGGACGCCATTCGAGGCAAGTAAGCAGCGGCACCGCCCGACCCGGTCGGGCTCTTTTTTTGCCTACCGGGCTCCGGCGTTCGAATTCAACCAACACCATGAGCGACAATGGCCGAATTGCTTCCGCTAGAGCCCTGGCGACCGAGGATATCTTCTGCGCCGGCATCCGCCCTGACGACCGTGCTGCTTGGCGTGATCGTGGTGCTGGCCCTCTATTTCGGCCGCGAAGTCTTGGTGCCGATCGCGCTCGCGGTGCTCATGAGCTTTGTGCTCGCACCCCTCGTGCGCCTATTACAGGGCCTGTATGTTCCCCGCAGTCTCGCGGTTATCGTTTCGGTTCTCGTTGCATTTGCAGCCGTCATTAGCCTTGGCGCATTAATGATCTCGCAGGTCAACCAGCTTGCGAGTGACCTGCCTCGTTACCAGTCGACCTTGCGGGAGAAAATTCAGAGCTTGCGAGGCGCGGCCGCGGGCACGGGAACCCTGGAACGGGCCTCCGAGGTGCTGCAAAATCTTGGCAGGGAGCTCGACCGACCCAACATCAGCCCACCTTCACTCGGCAATGATCGCGCGGTGTCGGACAGGCCCTTAACAGTTGAAGTCAAGCAGCCCGACCCCAGCGCGCTTCAAACCCTCGTGGCGTTGATCACGCCTCTCATCTATCCACTCACGACGACCGGAGTGGTTCTCATATTCGTGATCTTCATTCTCATGCAGCGACAGGACCTGCGGAATAGACTTGTTCGTCTCGCCGGCGCCCAAGATCTTCACCGTACGACCGCAGCACTTGACGATGCCGGTCAAAGGCTGAGCCGATTGTTCCTCACTCAACTCGTGCTGAATGCAGGTTTCGGTCTCGTGATTGGGACGGGCTTGTGGTTCATCGGCGTACCCAGCGCCCCGTTGTGGGGAATGCTGGCGATGATCCTGCGATTCGTGCCTTACATTGGCGCGGTGATTTCGGCGATATTTCCTCTCGTGCTTGCGGCGGCAGTCGACCCAGGTTGGACCATGGTCCTATGGACCGCCGCGCTGTTTCTCATCGTCGAGCCAATCGCGGGACATGTGATCGAGCCATTGCTGTACGGCCACAACACCGGACTTTCTCCTGTGGCTGTCATCACCTCAGCGACGTTCTGGACTTGGCTATGGGGCCCGATTGGATTGATTCTGGCAACTCCATTGACGATATGCCTGGTCGTGCTGGGCCGGCATGTTGATCGTCTGAAATTCCTGGATGTCATGTTTGGCGACCAGCCGGCCCTGTCGCCGCCTGAGCTGGTCTATCAACGTATGCTGGCGGGAGATCCAATGGAGGCGGCAGAGCATGCGCAGAAATTTTTGAAGGAGAAGCCGCTCGTTGCATATTATGAGGACGTCCTTATCGAAGGCCTGAAATTGGCCCAAGCCGATGCCGAGAGCGGATTGCTTGACGAAGTACGCATGCAACGAATTCGCCACGCCGTCGCTGAAATAGTTGATGACCTCAGCACCCACGAGGACAAGCCGGAGCAGCCCGCCACAGTCGACGCAGAGGCCGAGAAGCAGACACCGCTTGCGCAAATCAACAGGACCGAGGCGACGCTGAATCAAAAAATGCCTGAATTGCCGGAACAATGGCGCACCGCCAAGCCGGTGCTCTGCATTCCGGGCCTCAGCGTGCTTGATGAAGCAGTCGCGCTCATGGTCGCCCAGTTGGTTGAAAAGCAGGGAATAGGTGCGCGGGTGGAGAAGGCTGACGCGTTGTCGGTGTCGCGCATTTTCAGTTTGGATACTAAGGACGTTGCGCTTGTGTGCGTTTGTTATGTCGAGAATGCAACGACGGCGCAAATCCGCTACGCAATTCGACGCCTGCGACGCAAGGCTCCTCAGGCAACCATTCTCGTTACTCTCGTCGGAAACGCCGACAACATTGGCAATTCCGACGATTCGCAAGCTTCGATACTTGGTTCTGTCGAACGATCGCTCAGCGCAACGGTCAGCAGAATTCTTGCCGCGGCGAAAGGTTCTGATGACGATGCCTCTCGACGAGCGCTGCCAAAAGCTGGATGAATGGCGAAGGTTTGAAGGCTCTGCGCGTATAGCGGATTGTGCGCTTGGCTGTGGAGCTTGGCGAAGCTCGCATTCCTCCCGCTCTGCTTGGAAGCTGACCTCGGCCATCGGGGGGACGGCCGAGGTCCTTCATCGGACGCAGGGGGGAG
>WNGB01008354.1_pt1 | contig 21788 bp, 21 predicted proteins | sample 5400681 | NCBI WGS metagenome assembly WNGB01 (sample SAMN13153367, study PRJNA577476) | soil metagenome | isolation source: 115 cm soil or saprolite under grassland replicate 2 | place: USA:California | collected 2016-06-15
GATCGGATGGCAAGCAAGTCGGAATGATCTGCCGTGTAGAGGTTTCCACCTCGATGGTCGGGAGGGTGCAGGCGAGAAAGGGTACGTCGTGTGCGCGGCTACGGCGGGGCGGGTGGATTGATCGCGGGGCGGGAAGAGTGCCGCCGATTCATATCCCCGGCGAGTGTCCAGGTAACCGAGTGCGGCCCAGGCGAAAGTAGTACCAGCGAAAGGAGACTCGACAGGCGGCCGACGCTGGCGTCGACACCGCTGGCCTCATAGGTAGCCCGACTCCTGATACGGGCCTGGTCGATCGCCCCCAGGCGCTTGGGCGTCAGCGCGGGCAGGCGCGCCATCGTCTCGAGGAGACGCCGCGATGCCTCGCGGGATTCCAGTCGCGCTCTGGCGTGCTCGAGGCCGTTCCGGCTCACCCTGGCATGGAGATCCTGATCGAGGCAGAGGCGGACGGTGGCGGCGGCAAACGTCTCCGGCGTGTCCGCGATGAGGGCGATGACTTGCATCGACGTCAGCTCTCCGCGCTCTGCGAATGTAAAAGAACCTGACGCGGGAGGCGAATGCGGGAGAGTCCAGGGGGACTCGCCGCAGATCTCGGCTAACCGCCTCCTCGCATCGCGCGCGGTACCACGAAGGAGGCGGGGCGACGGCCGAGGGCGAGGTAGAGCCCACCCGCCACGACGATACCGACCAGCCAGCTCAGGTCTGCGCCGGCGAGCAGCTTGGTGGCGATCGGGCCCTGCAGGGCGGGCACGAGACCGTCCTCGACCGACCAGCCTGCGACGAGACCCGCGACGAAGGCCACGATCGCCCCCCAGTTGACGTCCCCGTAGGCGCTCCGCCTGGGGGTCTGGTAGAGCGCGTCGACGTCGATTTGCCCCTTGCGGGCGATGAAGAAGTCGGCGAGGACTACCCCGGCCCAGGGACTCATCCAGAGCAGCAGGCTGATCATCCAGTTGTCGAACGCCTTGGCGAACGACGGCTGGAAGACGAAGTAGATGGTGACGAGATAGCCGACCACGCCCGCGACCACCGCCATGGCCGTGCGCGAGACCCGCAGGCCCATGCTGAGCGCGGCCAAGGCGGCCGAGTAGACGTTCAGGATGTTGGTGGCGATGGGGCCGTGGAGCACGAGCAGGAGCACCAGGACGCTCGTGACCCCGCCGAAGACCGCGCTGACCATCTTGGCCGGATCGGTGTCCATGGTGGTGCTGGCGACGGTGGCGCCGAGAATGGCGAGCCACACGGTGGGGACGAACATGCCGAGGTAGCTGTACCAGAACACGGAGGACGAGGACACGCGGCGGGGGACGAAGCGTGAATAGTCCGAGGCCCACGTGACCCACGAGATGCCCCAGCCGACCCCGATCGCGGTGGTGAGGAGGCTCAGCATCGCGAGATGAGCGGCGGGCGGCAGCGAGCTGGTGAGTCCCCAGTTCACCACGCCGGGGCGGGTCCAGGCGAGGATGCTCATGAGCGCCATGATGACGGCGGTGATGGGCACCGTGTACTTCTCGAACGTCCGGATCGCATAGAAGCCGTAGATGCCGATTACGACCTGCACCACCATGACCACGCTCACCACGACGAAGTTGGTGAGCCACGTGTCGCCGATCCCGAACTGCCCGAGGATGGCCACGGCGATCTTCACGGGGAAGTAGGTGTTGACCCCGATCCAGCCGAGGGTCATGAGGAACATGAGCAGGCTCGGCAGGTAGGCGCCGCGTCGGCCGAAGGCGGAGCGGCTCAGGACCATTTGGTTCACGCCGGTCTGGTGGCCCATCACCGTGAAGGCCGCGAAGATCGCGCAGCCCACGATGTTGCCGAGCACGATGACGGTGATGGTCTCCCACAGCCCGAGCTTGAGCACGATGCCGAGGGCGCCGAGGGCCCAGTTGATGGGGGCGATGTTGGCCCCGGCCCAGATCCACATTTGCTGCGGACCGGTAGAGTCCTTGTCGGCTTCCGGGATGGGTTCGATGCTGTGAACGTCGGCCCTGAGCTCGCCTGTGGCTTGGATCGCCATGGTTGCCCCCTGTGCCCCCTACGAGGGTGCGGATACCTTGTGGGTGCGGACGACGCCGTTCCGGCCGGCGAGATAGTGCGCCGTCTCGGCGAGCGATGTCAACACGGGGTATTCCCGGGGTATTGCCGGGCGGCTTCCGCCCTTTGAGTGGCGGCGGCTCTCGGTGAGATCGAGCCGGGATCGCTCGGTGACGAGGTCATCGCCAGACGCTGGGACCTCTTTTCACGTGTAGCTTCGACCTCGGCCGGCGTGGAGATCTCGCATTGTGAAATCCTCGTGCTCGGCAATGCCGAACGCTCAGCCAGTGACCTCGTGATCGGCCACGACGTGATGGAAGACGCCATCGACACCGCCGCGGTGCGGCGGGCGCTGGCCTCCGTGGGAGTTGGTCGAGTCCGGTGGGCTCGAGCGGGTGGCGGGTGTCTACGCAAAGACCGAGGCTTCTCCCTCGGGGAGGATCCGCGGGCGACGCCACACCATGATCGACGATTCCGATATCAATCACACGCGCCAGGCACGGGCCGTGGTGGCCGCCGTCATCGGCTCGATCATTGGATGACGGCGACCGGGCCTCCGCCAACGCGAGCTACGGATCCGCTGCAACGTGAGCTTCGGCCCGTATAGCACCTCGCCTCCAACCCGGCTACGGCGCAAATCAGGATTAGCTCGCCGGCCTCGGGTTCACCGGGATTCGTGACGCCGAGGACCGAAAGATCGGTATTGACAGTGTAATCGTGCCCCATCTAGCATCTATTCGCTCCCCCTTCCTCAACCGTCCCGACGTCATGGAGGTGGCCATGGGCAAGTATCTCTTCCAGGTCTCCTACACCGCGCAGGGTGCCAAAAGCCTTCTCGAGGTTGGCGGCGGCAAGCGGCGGGCCGCGGCCGAGCAGGCCGCCAAGAGTGTCGGCGGCAAGATCGAGTCCTTCTACTTCGCCTTCGGCGACGCCGATGCCTTCGTCATCGCCGATGTGCCGGATCACGCCAGCGCCTCGGCCATCTCGCTGGCGGTAAGCGCCTCAGGCGGGGCTCACTGCAAGACCATCGTCCTCATGACCCCCGAGGAGGTCGACCAGGCGAGTAAGAAGCCCCTGACGTATACCGGGCCGGGGCGCTAGCCTCGATCGGCCGGACTTAAACCCATAGGAGGCCAGTTTTGCCTCTACCAGTTTTGCCTCTATAGGAGGACTGCTGTGACAATTGCTGACGTGCGGTAGTAGTTACGTTGTCCATCGGCGAGCATGACAAAAGCGTGCCTGCCTGTACTGCACCGGCAAAGACCTTCGCACATTCTAAGTAGGGTTCTCCCTTAGACATCCCGCAAATCCTAATCACATGCTACGACGCGTGAACGCCGAACCCACAACTGCCGGAAACAGTTGAAAAGAAGCGCGTAGCGGACTGTAAACACGATGGCGACGGCAGCCCTTCCACCCGCGGCCTCGATTTCCTGTTGCACGCGCCGGCCTGCCGAGTCATTTCGTCCTTGCACCACGACGGCCGCCCCTTCCCGAGCCAGCAGCTCCGCGATGCCCTCCCCAATGCCGCGCGTGCTCCCTGTCACCAGAGCTCGCTTGCCTGTGAGTGCCAGGTCCATGTGGCCCTCCCTTCGCGAGGCGTGTTGAGTTCGATGCTAACGCCTGATGCAAGGGCGAGGAGGTCGTAGGCGTTCCCGGCCGGAATAGCGCGGCGGAGGCAGGTCGGGGGAGGCGACCCGCACCTCAGAACCAGCGATGAGCAGAAGTGCGCAAGTGCGGACTACGGAGACAGCACCCGCATGCCCACCCTGCTTCTCCCTCTTTCACATCCTTCCGACAGGGAAGACGCCGAGGCGACCCAGGCGGTCGTCGTCCCCTTTTCAATCATGGAGCCTCGACCGGAGGTCAGGCGCGCCGCCCGACCCGATCGATATGGCCCGGGACGGCCACACCCATGAGGAAGGAGAAGAGAGAATCTATGACCATACCCGAGCGTTTCTGGCCGACGTCAAGGAGATCCATTGTCGGCTGCTGCCGTCGTAAATCCTGATTGCCGCTCTCGGGTCAGCTGCGGCGGGTGGTGATCACCCGGCATGGCCGGCGGCTGAGAGCCGGCGGTCGAGATCGAAGGCAGCGCTGATGAGCGCCAGGTGCGTGAACGCCTGGGGGAAGTTGCCGAGGTGCTGTGCCTGGGGGCCCAGCTCCTCGCCGTACAACCCGAGGTGATTGGCGTAGCCGAGCATCTTCTCGAAGAAGAACCTCGCCTTGTGCAGGTCCCCCATGCGGGAGAGGCACTCGACAAACCAGAAGGAGCACATCGAGAAGGTACCTTCTTCCCCGGTGAGTCCGTCGGAGAATCCGCCCGCGAGACGATAGCGATAGACCAGCGAGTCGCTCACCAGCTCGCCTTCAATCGCGCGCAGCGTTGATATCCACCGCGGGTCGGTGGGGGACACGAAGCGGACGAGTGGCATCAGCAGAGCTGCGGCGTCGAGCGTGGTGGCCCCGACGTGCTGGACGAACGCACGCCGCGTCGGGTCCCAGAAGCGGGTGAAGACGTCCTGGTAGATCGTGTCGCGCGTCTCGTACCAGCGCGCCAGGGGGGCGGGGAACGAACGCTTGGTGGCGAGCCGGATGGCGCGGTCGACGGCCACCCAGCACATCACCCGCGAGTAGAGGAACTCGTGTCGTCCGCCTCGCACCTCCCAAATGCCCTCGTCCGGCCGGCGCCAGTTGGCGCACACCCAGTCCATCGCCCGCACGATGTTGGTCCAGGCGTCGTACCCTATGGGAGAGCCGTACTTGTCGTACAGATAGACCGAGTCCATCAGCTCGCCGTATATATCGAGCTGGAGGTTGTCGAAAGCGGCGTTGCCGACACGTACCGGACTGGACCCCATGTAGCCCTCGAGGTGGGGCAAAATCTCCTCGGGCAGCGAGTGACGACCGTCGAGCCCGTACATGATCTGGAGCGAGCCGTCGGGCTCGAGCTCGCGGCAGCGCGCCATGACCCAACGCATGAAGGCCGCCGCCTCGTCCGTGTAGCCGAGCCGCATCAGCCCGTAGAGGGTGAACGACGAGTCGCGGATCCAGGTATAGCGATAGTCCCAGTTGCGGCCGCCCCCGATCGTCTCGGGGAGACCAAACGTCGGCGCGGCAACCATCGAGCCGTGCTGCCGTGAGGTGAGCAGCTTCAGCATCAGGGCCGAGCGGTTCACCATCTCCCGCCAGCGACCCCCGTAAGTGTTGCGGGCGACCCAGCGGCGCCAGAAGTTCACCGTCTGCTTGAAGGCGTCACGTTCGTAGTCGGGTTGCTCCGAGGGCGACGGCTCCTGCGCGAGCACCACCTCGAGGACGAACCAGGCCGAGGTGTCGGCACCCAGGGTAAACTCGGCCACGGCCGCGCCGTTCTCGAGACGCATTGGGACCGACGACCGTAAGCGCAGCACCAGCTCACCGTCGCCGGAGCGCCCGAGGAAGAGCACCTCGGTGTCGCTCCGACGCTCAGCCGTGTGGGTGGCGCGTGCATAGTCGAAGCGCGGATCGCAGCGCATCTGGAAGCGCACTTCGCCTCGGACCGTCTTCGGCCGCCGAACCAGATTGTGCGCCTGCCCCGCGCCTTCTACCGGCATGAAGTCGGACAACTCCGCGACCCCGTTGGCACCAAGAAACCGCGTCAGCAGGACATTGGTGTCAGGGAGATAGAGTTGCTTGCGCGCGGCGCCCTCGAGGAGCGGCGCGATCTGGAACCGTCCGCCGCGCTCCGCGTCGACCAGGGCTGCGAAGACCGACGGCGAGTCGAAGTGCGGCAGGCAGAGGAAGTCGATCGATCCGTCCATGCCTACCAGGGCGACGGTATAGAGGTCGCCGATGACGCCGTATTCCCCGATGGGTGCGTAGCGTGCCGCCATCGTCCCCGAGCCTAGCATGGCGGTGCCGCCGCCGCACCCGCTCGTCCGTCTGGGCGAGCGCGGCGATCCGTTCGTCGAAGTGTGCTCGCTGTTGATTTACCTGGCACATGAGGGCCACCAAGGACGCCGGTTTGACCTGCGCGGGTCGCTCTGACAGGATCGGCGCGATGCTACCGCACGCATCCGCCTTATGAGACAGGCCTACGCTCGGCACGTTCTCGTTCTGGCCGTCCTCGCGGCGATCTCGGCGGGCCCAGGAGCGGCCGTCGCGGCCCGCGCGCAGAGCCTGGACCGCGAAGTAGAGGCAACGCTCAGGAGCCTCTACGAGACAACGCCCGAAGCCCGAGAGCTGGCATCGTCGGCGAGGGGCATCCTCGTCTTCCCGGACATCTTCAGGGAGAACTACTACTACACCTTCGGAGTCCAATCCGGCAACGGAGCGCTCCTCGTTGGGGGCAAGGTCGTCGGCTACTACACCGCCAGCTCGATCACCTACGGACTGCAGGCCGGCGCCTTGCCGTTTGCGTCCATCCTCTTCCTGATGACCGACTCCGCGCTGAGCCGCCTCGAGCACAGCGGCGGCTGGGAAGTCGGCAAGGACCCCCGGGTCGACGTCCTGCCGGCCGGAACACCCGGGACGTCGAACATGGACACTCAAGGGGGGACGATGAAGGCTACCTCCGGGACCATGGCTCCCGGCACGACAGCCCGGCCTGATACCTATGCATTCGTCCTTGGCGAGACGGGGCTGATGACAGGGGTCGGCCGGCAGGGCTGGAAGATCACCAAGGCGAGCGTGGGGGCGCCGGCGTCCCCAGCCAGAATTGAGTCGCCTTGACGATTCGGTCGAAGTACGCGCAGCGCTCCCCCGCCCGCTTCGGGAACCAGGTTGAGAGATGGTTCGCATCGACCATGTGGTGCCTTTACGACATCAACGTCGAAGGCGTCAGTCTTGTGTCGAATTACCGGACTCAATTCAATAAGATTATCCAGACGAACGGCTACAGTGCCCTCGTCGAGAAGATGAAGAGCAAGCAGACCCAGTTCGCCGGGCAAGACGCGCAGAAGAGGGAGGGGAAGTAGGAGGCGATACCTCGATTTCGGCGATTGCGGGCCCACCGCAACACGCCTGCATCTCGGGGACCATGCTAAGGCCGCAAGGCAATACCCCTGACCTCGAAGCTAAGGTCGTGGCCCACGACCATACGGGGCCCCTTGGGGCGACCAGGTTGCCCAAGGTGCCCAGATCGCCAAGGGCGCGTGGGGCACTTGGCTCGCCCGCACCGGCGCCGACGTCAAGTGCGGGCTCGAAATTGCGCTGAAGGCCGTCGACCGCGCTAGGCGAGGGCTGACGGCTCAGTACCAGCCGCGCTTGACGTCGGCGCCGAGCATCTCGTCGTAGAGGTCGGTGCGGCGGTCGCGCAGAACCTGGTTGAAGTCGTTCCAGTTACGGCGCCGGCGGGCATCCGAGAGGTTCACCTCGGCCACCAGCATTTCCTCGCGATCCGCGCTCGCCGGCCCCGCGATGGGCCAGCCGGTGTAGCTGCAGATGAGGCTATTACCCAGGAAGGGCTGGCCGCGCTCGATCCCGATGCGATCGGCCGCCGCCACGAACATCGAGTTGGAGTGGGCGCCGCCCATGGCCAGGATATTGGCCATGACCGGCAGGGTGCCGGGCTGCTCGGGCATGGGCACCCAGTTGGTGGGCACGCACAGGATGTCGGCTCCCTGCAGGGCAGCCAGCCGGAAGGTTTCCGGGAACCAGATGTCGTAGCAGATGGCGCACGAGATCCGGCCGACCGGAGTGGCAAACACCGGCACGCCCAGATTGCCCGGCTCGAAGAAAAGATTTTCCGCTCCCCACAGGTGGTTCTTCCGGTAGCGGCCCAGATACCCGCCCGGACCAATCACCACCGCGCTGTTGTACAGCACCGAGCCTTCGCGCTCGGTGATGCCGGCCACCAGAGTCAGTCCGTGGCGGCCCGCGGCCTGCGTCCACGCCTCGGTGGTCGGACCCCCCGCCACCTCCTCCGCCAGCCGGAAGGCTTCTTCCCGCGTCTCGAAGACGTAGCCCGTGCTGCACAGCTCCGGCAGGACCACGAGTGTGGCGCCCGCGGCGGCCGCGTCACCGATCATCTCGAGCGTGCGCTTGAGGTTGTAGGCGGTGTCGCCGATCCGCGGCTCCATCTGCAGACATGCGACCCGCAGCGTGCTCTCGCCGGCTCCCGTCATTGGCTTCTCCCGTTCGCGGGACGCGCGCTCACAGCGCGGGCGCCCGCTCATTCCATACGTGGGTGCGCTCGTAGGCGTGGGCCACGCGCAGCACCGTCGCCTCGTCGAACGGCCGCCCCGCGATCTGGAGCCCAATGGGCAGCCCGTGCCGGTCGAAGCCGCACGGGATCGAGATGGCGGGCAGCCCGGTCAGATTGTACGGGAACGTGAAGCGCCACGACGCGGCGAGCACGCTCTCATCGCGGTCGCCGATGCGCACCGTCCACTCTCCCACCTTCCACGCGGTGATGGGCGTGGTGGGCCCGACGATCACGTCCACCCGGTCGAGCGCGCGCCGGAAGTCTTCCATCAGCACCGCGCGCACCTGCTCGGCCTTGAGGTAGTCAGGGCCGGTGACGAAGCGCCCGATCTCCACCAGCGTTCGCACGTCCGGGGTGTAGTGCCGGACCCGTCCTGCGCGCAGCGACACATCGTGATAGGCGGTGGACGAGGCCAGCTCGATGGCAAAAATGGCGGCCAGCCCGTAGGCGAGATTCGGAATGGTGAAGTCGATCACCGTGGCGCCCTGCCCGGCGAGGTCGTGGATGGCGGCTTCGACCGCGCGCTCCACGTCTTCCTGGTTGTCCTCGAAGAAATGATTGCGGCACACGCCCACGCGCAGTCCGGCGACCGGCCGCTCGAGGCCGGCGCGGTAGTCCGGCACCGGCTGGTCGCGGCACGCTGGATCCGCGGGATCGTAACCTGCCAGCACGTTCATGAGGATGGCCGCGTCTCCCGCCGTTCGGGCGAGGGGCCCCGCGTGATCGAGCGACCAGCTGTGGGGCACGATCCCGTCGCGGGTCACCCGGCCGAACGTGGCCTTCAGTCCCACCACGCCGCAGGCGGCCGCCGGCATGCGGATGGACCCGCCGGTGTCGGAGCCCATGGCCGCCGCGCAGAGGCCCGCCGCCACCGCCGCGCCGGAGCCGCCGCTCGACCCGGAGGGCACGCGGTCGAGCGCCCACGGATTGCGTACGGGCGGCGTCACGTTGCCCCACGCGAATTCGTGCGTGCGGGTCTTGCCGATCAGCACCGCGCCCGCGCGACGCAGCCGGGCCACGGCCGCCGAGTCGCGGCGGGGGAAGGCGATGCCGGGCGCGGCGGTGCCCGCGGTGGTCGGCATGTCCGCGGTGAGGTAGTTGTCCTTGATGCCGAGCGGGATCCCGTGCAGCGGGCCGCGCCAGTCGCCGCGCGCGATCTCCGTCTCCGCGCGCCGCGCCTGCTCGAGCGCGTCGGGGGCGAGGCAGATGAAGCTCAGGAGCCGGTCGTCGACTTGGGCGATGCGATCGAGGCAGGCCTGCGTCAGCTCGACGGGCGAGAGCTGCCTCGCGCGGATCCGCAGGGCGAGGGCCTCGATCGGCTCCGCCCAGAGGGCGGGGCTCACGCGTGCGGCTCCCGGCGATAGGGCGCGGTCGGATCGAAGACGATGCTCGGATGGATGTCGGTGAGATCCAGCTCCCTCAGCTTCTGGATCTCCTCGAAGATTCGCGCGAACGCGGCCAGATTCTCGGCCAGTTCCTCGGGCGGCAGATCGATGCCGAGAACGTCGCGGACGAGATCGAGCGGCTTGGGCTCGCTCACGGCGCGCTCCCGCCCCCCGCGCCCACGCCGGGCTTCACGGGCGGGCACATGGAGCCGACCGCGGGCACCGCGATGCTCACGGCCACGGCGGGCCGGCCGGTACGGGGGCAGTGGGCGACGAGGGAGAACGTCATACGCTCAGATGCACGCTGATGCGCTGCTCCACGTCGGCCTCCTCGACCGAGCCGCGGTCGACGATTTCGCCGAGCTTGAGCACCGCATAGCGATCGGCCACCTCGAGCGCGAACCTTACGTGCTGCTCGATGAGCAGCATCGCCGTTCCCGCCCGCTCGCGCTCATCCGTGAGGACGGCGGCCAGCTTCTGGATCACCGAGGGCTGCAGTCCCTCCGTGATCTCGTCCACCAGCACGAGCCGCGGCGCCGACATGAGGGCGCGGGCGATCAGCAGCATCTTCTGCTCGCCGCCGGAGAGCGTGCCCGCGCGCTGCTTCAGGCGGTGGGGGAGGAACGGGAAGACGTCGCCCATGCGCCGGAGCCCCGCGCGCTGCCGGCTCTCGTCCCGTACCGCGAGCCGGAGATTCTCCTCCACCGACAGATCCTGGAACAGGGCCTGCTCCTGCGGCGTGTAGGCGATGGCCCGGCGGGCAATGCGGTACGGGGGGTGGCCGGTGATGTCCTCTCCGGACATGCGAATCGTCCCGGACCGGACGGGGAGAAATCCCATCACCGTCTTGAGCAGCGTGCTCTTGCCCATACCGTTCTTGCCGAGCAGGACGAAGATCTCGCCGGGCCGGATGTCGAGCGACACGTCGTGCACCACCACCGCCTCGCCGTAGCCGCTGCTCACGCCGTCCAGCTCGAGGGCGGCCGCGGTCACAGGCGCGCCCCCGAGTAGATCGTGCGCACGATCTCCGAATCCACCACCTCCGCCACTGTGCCGTCCAGCACGATGCGGCCCTGGTGCAGCACGATGACCCGCGAGCTGATTTCGCGGACGAAGTCGAGATCGTGCTCCACGAGCACGATGCAAAGGTCGTGATTTCGCGCCAGGTCCACGAGGATCTGTCCGATCAGGGTGCGCTCCGCCTTGGTGAGGCCGGCCGTTGGCTCGTCGAGCAGGAGCACGCTCGGCTCGAGCGACAGCACCGTGGCCAGCTCCAGCGCCTGCTTCTGCCCGTGCGAGAGATGCCGCACCCGCACGCCCAGCTGCTGGTCGAGACCGGTGGCCTGCATCACCCGCAGCCCCGCCTGCGGCAGATCCAGAGTGGAGGAGCGGGACCAGAGCGAGGGCCGGTCCACTCGCGCATGGGCGATGCGGATGGTCTCGGCCACCGTCAGCGCGTCGAAGATATTGGCGTTCTGGAACTTCCGGCCGACACCGAGCCCCACGCACTCGTAGGGCGGGCGGCGCTCGATCGAGCGGCCATTCACCACGATGTCGCCCGCCGTGCGCTCACCGCCGTCGGCGATGCAGCGCAGAAGGGTGGTCTTGCCCGCCCCGTTCGGGCCGACCAGACTCAGGAGCTCCCCGTGCCGCGCGGTGAAGTCGATGCCGTCGAGGACGAGGAGACTGCCGAACCGCTTGCGCACCCCGCTCACCTCGAGGGCGGCGCCTGCTCCCGCCGCCCCCGGGGCCGGCGCGGTGTCCGCGGCGGGACGAAGCTCCGGCGCTTCCGCGCTCTGTCCTTCACGCCGCCCCCCGCGCAGGAGGCGCATGACCAGTGGGCCAATGCCCTCGGGCGCGGCGAGGATCACCAGCACGAAGGTCACCCCGATGACGAGCTTCCACATGAAGGGCATGTTCCCGCTCAGGTAGGCGGTGCTCACGTCGATCAGGAGCGTGCCGATGACCGGCCCGATGAGCGTACCGCGTCCGCCGAGGGCCACCCAGATCACCAGCTCGGTGCCGAACACGAAGCCGGCGTATTCGGGCGCCACCACCATCTGCACGCTCGCGAAGGCATAACCAGCGATCGATGCGACCCCGGCCGAGGCGGCGAGGAGGAGAGTCTTCACCCGGGACACGTTGAGCCCCAGGTACTCGCAGCGCGGCTCGTTCTCGCGGATGGCCACCAGCACGCGGCCGGCGTCGCTGCGGACGAACAGCCAGGTCCCGGCGGTGACCGCCACGAGGTATGCGCCGGAAATCCAGAACCATCCGTTGAGATCGATCTGGAAGCTCTCGAAGCCCGAGAGCCCGCTGCTCGATCCCGTGAAGGTGCCCCCCGAGTAGAGGATCTGAGTGACGACGATCGGCAGCACCAGCGTCACGACCGAGGCGTAGAGCGGCGAAGCGCCGTGGTAGAAGGCGAGCCAGCCCACGAGGAGCGCGACGATCACCGCGCCAACGAGGCCGGCCCCGAACGCCAGCGCGGCATACTCGAGAGTGAAGCCCAGGTGCGTGAAGATCAGCCCCGCCGCGTAGACCCCGATGCCGAAGAAGGCGGACTGGCCGAAGGTGAGGATACCGGTATAGCCCCACAACACGTCAACGGTGAGGGCGGCCGCCGCGTAGAGGAAGGCGCGGATCAGGTTGTTGACCATGAAGTCCGGGAGGAGAAACGGGCCGACGGCGACGAGGGCGAGAGCGGTGAGCGATCCCGCGAGGAGCGCGCGGGTGTCGATCCGACGGATCGCTTCGCGGCGGAGCACCGCGGGCAGCGCCGCCACCCGGTCTTTACTCACGGGCGAATCCCTGCGGGCGGAACCGCAGGATGAGGGCGGCGAGCACCACGATGGTGAGGCCGCCGGCCACCGGATCGCTATAGGTGCTGACCAGCACCTGCGCGCCGCCCAGCACGAGGCAGGAGACGGCCAGGCTCACCAGCGACATGCCGGAGACCAGCACCAGCATGAAGGCATTGACCAGCCACGGCACGCCCATGTTGGGATCCACACTCGAGAGCGGCGTGATGAGCGCACCGGCGAGCGCCGCGAGACCCGAGCCGATAGAGAAGGTGGCGAAGCGGACCAGCCCGCTGTTGATGCCGAGGCCACGGGCCAGGTTCTCGTTCATGATCACCGCGCGCGTCTGGAGCCCCAGCGTGGTGGCATTCAGCACGAGGCCCATGGTCACGGCGAGGACGACGGCCAGAATCACGAGGATGAGACGGTACTGCGAGTAGGACTCGCCCAGGATCTTCATGGCCCCTGCCACGGGGCTCTGGACGAACTGCACTTCTCGCCCGAACTCCAGGGTGATGGCCTGGCCGATAACGATCCCGAGCCCCCACGTGGCGAGGATGGCATCGAGCGGGCGGGCGTAGAGCGGCCGCATCACGAGCCGCTCGACGATGGCGCCGCAGACCATGCCGATCGCCACCGCGAAGGCGAGCGACCACCAGGGGTTCCAGCCGAGACGGGTGACGAGGAGGGCGGAGTAGCCGCCGATGGTAAGAAATCCCCCGTGGGCGAAGTTGATGATCTTCATCACACCGAAGACGATGAGCAGGCCGGCGGCCACCGCGTAGAGAATCGCGGCCGTGGTCACGATGTCGAGGAGCTGCGCCATGGCGCGCGGCGGCCACCGGCCCGGGTCTATCCGGCGCGGACTACTTGATGTTCGGGCACTGGGCCCCGGGGTCCACGTTCTGGAAGCTGTCCAGGATCTTGATGCTCCCGTCCTTCTGGACCTGGCCCAGGTACATGGTGAGCGGAGCGTGGCGTTGCTTGTTCATCTGGATCGTGCCCCGCGGACCCTCGAACGACACGGTGGACAGCGCCGCGATGACCTTGTCGGGGTCGGTTCCGCCCGCCTTCTCCACCGCCAACTTGTAGAGGTAGACGCCCTCGTATTCGGGCACCGAGAGATCGTTGGGGGTCTTGAGGTCGGCGCCGAACTTCTTCTGCATGGCGGCGAGGAACTCCTTGTTCTTCGGGCTGTCGATATTGGTGAAGTACGAGCCGGAGATGAAGATGCCGTCGGCGTCGGGCCCCATGCCCTTGGCCGTGCCCTCGTCGACCGCGAGGTTGCCGTAGGGGATGGTGACGCCGGCCGCGCGGAGCTGCTTGGTGAGGGTCACGTTGGGTGCGCCGCCCGCGGTGGAGGTGATGAGGGCGTCGGGCTTGGCCGCCTTGAGCTTGCCGATGATTGCCGTCCAGTCCGAGCCGTCCATGGGCAGGTACTCCTCGCCCAGCACCTTGCCGCCCTTCTTCTGGATATAGCCCTTGGTGAACTGCAGCATGCCGCGCCCGAAGGCGTAGTCGCTGCCGATGAGGAAGTAGGTCTTGGCCTTGTAATTCTTGGCGAAGTAGTCGACGATCGGCGCCACCTGCTGGTCCGGCACCCACGCGTTGACGAAGAGGTACTTGTTGCAGGAGCGCCCTTCGTAGAAAGACGTGTAGATGAAGGGCGTCTTGCCGCGGGTGACGATGGGCAGGCCCGCGTTGCGCGCCGCGCTCGTCTCCATCGAGATGAGAGCGTTGACTTTCTTCTGGAAGATCAGCGAGTCGAAGGCCTTCTGGGCGCCGGCGGCGCCCGAGCCGTCGTCGGCCACCTCGAGCACGACCTTCTTTCCCATGATGCCGCCCTTGGCGTTGATCTCCTCGGCCGCCAGCTCGGCGGACTGCACCACCGAGGGCGCCACCACGCTGTTGGCCCCGCTCAGGCCGACGGGGATACCGATCTTGATCTCCTGGGCCCAGGCGGCGGACGCCAGACTCGAGACCGTCGCGGTGAGGACGAGAATGCGAATTCGCCAGAGCAATGAAGCCATGTCAGGTCTCCTCCCATGCAGCGTGTTGGTGTCCGGGGCGGCGGTACTCGCGCTTTCGCAGCAATAGTCGGACCACCCACCATCGAGGCGCATCGGGCGCGGATCGCGCGGTTTCCGCGCTGCTCGCCTCGCGGCGTGCCCGATTTTAGCGCAGATGCGTAGCGAACAGGCAGCCCGTTGCTCGCGCTTGACCCGACCGGCGGACCTGGCCTTCCGCCCCGCCGCCGACCCCTCGCAAAACTCGGCTACACTACGAGCTACCATGCTCGCGCTGCCCGTCGGTGAGGGGGAGTCCCCGGTCCGGGAGTCGTCACGGTCATGCAGGTGCTCGACACCAGCATCACCAACGTCGCGCTTCCCCACATGCAGGGGTCGTTCTCCGCGAGCATCGACGAGATGTCGTGGGTGATCACCTCCTACCTGGCGGCCAACGCGGTGGTGATCCCGGCCAGCGGCTGGCTGACCGCGGTCTTCGGCCGGCGTCGATTCTTTCTCATCTGCACGGTCACGTTCACCGCCAGCTCGTTCCTCTCCGGCATCGCGCCCAATCTCGAGTTCCTCGTGGCCATGCGCATCCTCCAAGGGCTCGGCGGTGGGGCCGTCGTCCCCATGGCCCAGGCCGTGATGTGGGAGATCTTCCCCCTCGAGGAGCGGGGTACGGCCATGGCGGTATGGGGCACCGGCATCATGCTGGCGCCCATCCTGGGCCCCACGGTGGGCGGCTACATCGCGGACAACTGGTCGTGGCGCTGGATCTTCTATATCAACCTGCCCATCGGCATCATCGCCTTCTTCATGGTCAGTGCCTTCCTGTTCGACGCCTCGTTTCACCGCCGGCCCCGTCGCATCGACGTAGCCGGCATCGTCCTCATGGTGGTGGGGTTCGGCTGCCTCCAGCTCCTCCTCGACCTCGGTGAGCGGAACGACTGGTTCGATTCCACGCTGGTCCTGATGTGCGGCGTACTCGCCGCGTGCATGTTGGTCGCCTTCGTGCTTCGGGAGCTCATGGCCGCCGAGCCCATCCTGGACCTCACCGTCTTCGGCGATCGCAACTTCGGCATCGGCACGCTGGCCATCTTCCTGGTGGGTCTGGGCTTCAACTCGAGCCTGCTTCTCCTCGCGCTCTATACGCAGACGGTACTCGGCTACGACGCGTGGACGGCGGGGCTCACCCTCGCCCCCGGGGGGCTCGGCACCATGATCGCGCTCATGATCTCCGGACGCCTCGTGTCGCGCATGGACCAGCGTCTCATGCTGGCCGGGGGGTGCTCGCTGGCCGCGGTGGCGCTCTTCTTCATGACCCGCGTGACTCCCACCATCGATTTCTGGAACCTCGCCTGGCCGCGATTCCTCCAGGGGTTCTCCCAGGGCTTCATCTTCGTGCCGCTCCAGGCCCTGACCCTCGCCACCATCCCCACGGAGCGGCTTGGCAATTCCACGGCCGCGTACAATGTCGCGCGCAATATCGGGGGGAGCATGGGGGTGGCGCTGGTGACGACGCTCCTCGCGCGACGGAGTCAGGTCCATCAGGCCACCCTGACCGGTCACCTCGACCAGTGGAACTTCGAGATGGCGGGACGGCTGCGCATGTGGACCGACCACTTCGTGAACCATGGCGCCGACACGTTCACCGCCGCTCGGCAGGCCATGGCCATGCTGTACCGCGAGACGGTGACGCAGGCGCACATCCTGGCGTATGCCGATGACTTCTGGCTGCTCCTCGCCGTCTACTCGTCCGTGCTGCTCCTCATCCCCTTCATGCGGCGGGTTCGCTCCGGTCCGCGCCGCCGGCGCAGCGAGGAGGAGAGCGAATCGACCGCGCGCGATCCCGGACTGCCCGCTCCGGCCGAGTGAGCGAGCGCGGCGCTCCGGGACGCTCGCTTCTACAGATTCGTCAGCGAGCGGAGCCGCGGGTCCAGCACGTCCCGGAGGGTGTCACCGACGAGGTTGACGGCGATGACCGTGGTCATGATGGCCACCCCGGGGCCCGCGGAGATCCACCACCCGCGGAGAAGGTAGTTGCGGCCATTGCTGAGGTCCACGCCCCATTCGGGAATGGGAGGACGGGGGCCGAGGCCGAGGAAGCTCAGGGAAGCGCCGATGATGATCGACCACGCGATGGCGATGGTGGCGAGCACGATGACGGGCGCGATGATGTTCGGCAGGATGTGCTGGAGGGTGACCCGACGCGGCGGGCAGCCGAGGGCCCGCGCGGCCTCGATATAGGCGTGCTCGCGGACCACGAGCACGTTGCCGCGGATCAGACGCACGAAGGTGGGGATGAGCGAGACGCCGACTGCGACCATGACATTCGTGGAGCCGTGACCGAGCACGGCCACGACCACGAGGGCGAGGAGGACGCTCGGGAACGCCATCATCACGTCGACCACGCGCATGATCAGCAGGTCCGTCCCGCCGCCCGCTGCGCCGCTCACCAGCCCGAGGAGGAGCCCACCCGCGAGGGCGATCACCACCGCGCCCAGGCCGGTGACGAGGGAGAGGCGCGCGCCCGTGATCACTCGGCTGAGCACATCGCGGCCGTACTGGTCGGTGCCGAACGGATGGACGGCGCTCGGCGCCGAGAGGGCGTCGACCGGGTGCATCTTCAGCGGGTCGAAGCGGGTGAGGGCGGGACCGGCCACGGCGAGCCCGACCACGAGAGCGAGGATGGCGGAGCCGAGCACGGCCGCCTTGCGCCGGGAGAGGAGGCGAACGGCGGCGGTCATGCCGCCCCGTCCCGATGGCGGATACGCGGATCGATCACGGAATACGAGACGTCCACGAGCAGATTGATGAGAACGTAGCCAAGCGCGCTGACGAGGACGACGCCCTGGATGAGCGGGTAGTCCTTGTCGAGGACGGCGGTGACGGCGAGGCGCCCCATGCCCCGGCGAGAAAAGACAGTCTCGACGACGATGGTGCCCGCGAGCAGGTTGCCGAGCTGCACGCCGATGATGGTGACGACGGGGATGAGCGCGTTGCCGAGGGCGTGCTTGAGGACCACCGCCCGCTCCGCCAGCCCCTTGGCGCGCGCGGTGCCTATGTACGCATTCCCCAGAACCTCGAGGAAGCTCGAGCGCACGAGGCGGGCCACCACGGCCGCGTAGCCCAGACCGATGGTGGCCGCGGGGAGGATCAGGCGGCGCCAGCCCCCCTGGCCGGTGGCGGGCAACCAGCCGAGCTCGAGTGAGAAGGCGAAGATGAGGAGCAGGCCGAGCCAGAAGCTCGGCATGGAGACGCCGCCGAGGGCGACGAACATGGCCAGTCGGTCGAGCCAGGAGTTGGGGCGGAGGGCGGCCAGGATGCCGAGGACGAGGCCGACCGTGACGGCAATGGCGATGGCGGCCGCGGCCAGCTCCAGCGTGCTCGGGAGCTGATCGGCGATCTCCTCGATCACGGGGCGCTTGCTGAAGATGGAGCGCCCGAGGTCGCCCACCATGGCCCGCCGCAGGAAGCGGGCGTACTGCACGGGCAGGGGATCTTCGAAGCGGAGCTGGGCGCGGAGCTCCGCCACCTGCTCCGGGGTGGCGTTGGCCCCGCTCAGCATGACGAGCACGGGGTCGCCGGGCAAGAGGTGCACGATGGCGAACACGACCACCGACACGCCGAACACGACGGGAATCGCCAAGGCGAGCCGCTGCTGCAGGTAGACGAACATCAGCGGCGCGCCGACAAGCCGCCGTCGGCGCGCCGCTGACGCCGGATGGCTATTTCTCCAGCGACACGTCGTACAGGATCGGGAAGGTCACCACGTTGAAGCGGTAGCCCTTGACCTCTTTCCGCACCCCCACGATGGTCACTTGATCGACGAGCGGGTAGGCGGAGGCCATCTCGAAGAGCGTGCGCTGGATCTTCCTGTACAGCTCCATGCGCGGACTCTCGGCCGTCATGGCGGCCGCCTGGTCGAGCATCTGGTCGATCTCGGGATTCGACAGCCGCGGGCGGTTGAAGCCGAAGAGGCTCTTGGTGTGGAAATTGGTGGTCATGATGGCGGGGTCGGGGAACCACCAGTTGACCTCGCCGATATTGTGCTCGCTCTTCCGGTTCGCTTCCTCCATCTGGGCGCGCGGCTGCTCCCGCAGCTGGATGTCCATGCCCACCTCACGGGCCATGGCCTGGATGAGGGGCGCCATCTCCTCGTAGCCGTTGTTGGCGCCGAAGATCCAGAGGAGCTCGAGGCGCTTGCCCTCTTTCACGCGAATACCGTCGGCCCCCGGCTTCCAGCCGGCGTCGTCGAGAGTCTTCTTGGCCTTCGCGGGGTCGTAGGGCGAGATGTCCTTGCCGAGGGGCGCGTAGCCGGGTGTGGTGGGCTGCAGGAGCGACCACGCCGGACGGCTCTCGCCGTGGAACACGACCCGCACGATGGCCTCCTTGTTGATGGCGTAGCCGAGGGCCCGACGCACGGCGAGATCGCTCGTGGGAGGGCGCTGGACGTTGGGGTAGATGGTCCAGGGGGTCCCCGCGGGCACGCCGCGCAGGATGCGGATATCGGCGTTCTTCTCGAGGCCGGCCACGTCGGCGTACGAGAGATCCTCGGCCACCGTGACCTCGCCCGTCTGGATGACGGCCGTGCGCGTGGGCGCCTCCAGGACGAACCGCCACACGATCTCGTCGAGGTAGGCCGGGCCCTGGTGCTCGGCGAGCGCGGGCGCCCAGTTGTAGGCGGGGTTGCGCACGAGAACGACCTGGTCCTTGGTGATCCACTCCTTGACCATGAAGGGCCCGGTGCCGACGGGCTTTCGCGAGAACTGGTCGCCCAGCTTCTGCACGGCGGTGGGCGAGATGGGGCCGAGGGGCGCGAGGGCCGCCATGCGAAGGAAGGGCGAGTACGGCTGCTTGAACTTCACGCGGAGCGTGGTGGGGTCGACCACCTCGGAGGCTTCATAGGGGCCGATGAAGGAGCGCGCCACCCCGGGCGCCCCCAGCGGGGCCTGGATGCGGTCGAAGGTGAATTTCATTGCCGCCGCGTCGAACGGGGTGCCGTCGTGGAACTTCACGTTCCGGCGCAGGTGGAAGGTGTACGTCTTGCCGTCCGGCGAGGTCTCCCACTTCTCGGCGAGACCCGGCTTCACGCTGCCGTCCTTCGGGTCGATGACCACCAGGGTGTCCATGAACTGGATGAGGATCTTGCGGGTGGCCGCGCGATTGGTGATGTGCGGATCGAGGGTGTCGATGTCCTGCCGGGCGGCGAAGACGAGCCGACCGCCGGCCTTCGCGGCAACGCTGGGGCGAGGCACCGCGACATAGACGAGCGCGGCGACCAGTGCGAGCCAGAGAGGGATGCGTCCCAGTGAACGGCGGGTGGGCATGACTGCCTCCTTACTCGATCACGAACATCTCGGTGGTGGAGAACTTGGCCGAGAGCAGCTCGGGGCCGCGGCTGCGGACGACCGCCATGTCTTGCAGGTGGAGAAAGCCGGGGCCGGGATTGAGCCCGTGCGGCTCGAGGGCGAGCACCATGCCCTCCTCCAGCGTGAGGTCTCGGCCGCGCGCGACGATCGGCTCCTGCTGATGCCACCACGCACCCACGCTGTGCCCGACGAGGATGGACGTGTACGTCCAGCCGAGCTTGCCGAACGTCTGGACGGCGAAGTCGTAGACGCCGCCCGCGGTCACGCCCGGGCGGCAGGCATCGATGATCTTGACGTAGGCCTCGCGGTAGCGCGCGTAGTCCTCGCGAAGCGCGGCGCTCGGCCTGCCGAGTATGGCCACCCGCGATTGGTGCCCCGGATAGCCGTCGAGGTAGGCCACGTAGTCGGTGCGCACGACGTCGCCCCGGAGGAAGAGCTCGTCGCTCTCCCCCGCGTAGGGGATGGTGTTGCGGTGGGAGTTCAGGATGCCGTGGGCCCAGTTCGCGCCGCGCCGGAGGCAGCTCCCGATGAGGCGGCTGTGGACGGCCCGTTCCGTCTCGCCGTGCTTGATGGTCGGGAACACCTCGGCGTAGGCGTCGTCGAGGAGGTCGGCCCCCCGGCGCAGGAGGGCCAGCTCCGCGGGGGTCTTCACCCAGCGCACGGCGTCCATCATGCGGTTGCAGTCGACCATCTCCGCGCGCGGCAATCCGCGCCGCATCTCCTCCCAGTGCTCGGCGCTCACGTAGTTCTTCTCGAAGCCGATCCGCTCTCCGTCGAGCCCCGCCTCCTTGATCACCTGGCAGAGCCGGGCGTAAGGCGACTCGTTGTACGCGTCGTAGACCGACACCCGCTTCACCCACGAGTCGCGGAGGGTCAGCTTCTCCGCGATGGCATTCAGGACGATGACGGGGTCCCCGTGGCGCGGCCACAGCAGCATCACCGCGCGTGTCGAATCGCTGATGTCCACGTGGCGCGCCAGCGTACCCGGATAGGCGAGGCCCGAGAGGTAGGTGAAGTTCTGCCCCGAGCGCGCGACCACCGCCGCGAGGCGCTCGCGGTCCATGAACTCGTGCAGACGAGCCACGTTGACGGTGTCCCTGCTTCCACTACCGATCCCCATGTGACCTCCGGTCGCTCGAGGTTCAGCTGCAGAGTTGGTAGGTGGCGTAGGCCACCGCCCGCCCGGCCGTGACGAGGTCGGCGAGAGGGACGCGCTCGTCCGGCGTCGGCCACTCCTTGTAGATGCGGATGTCTCCCGCGCCGTACTGCACGGTGGGGATGCCCGCCTGCTGAAGGATATTGCCGTCACCAACGTTGCCGAGGCGGCCCCAGCCGCCCACCACGGGCTCTGCTCCGGAGGCGCGACGCTGACCCTCGGCCAGCGCGGTGACCAGCGGATGGCTCCGCGGCACGTCCATCGGGTCCTGACACCAGCCCTCCTCGGTGCCCACCGCGGGCACGGTGAGCTCGTAGTCGAAGGCGGGATGGTCCTTCTTGATACCCTCGAGAAGACGGATCATGTCGGCGCGGACGCCGGCCACCGTCTGCCCGGGCACGGTGCGGATCTGGAAGAGGAGGTCGCATTCGCGACTCGACATGCCCGTGTAGTTCTTCTGGTAGTAGTGCTCCTTGTGCATGGTGTCGAAGGTGTGGGTGGGGAATCCGGGCAGGTCCGGGTGCGGCGTGAAGGTGAGCCAGCCTCCGGGCGGAATCGCGTCCAGGCTCGGGCCGATGCGCCGAATGATCTCGGCCTGCTGCTCGATGGGATTCCAGTATGCGGCCTTCGCCTCCGCGCTATAGCGGAAGAACAGCTCGGGGGCGCGCGTCTTGACGTGGATCATCACCACCCCGACGCAGACGTTGGCGATGGTGTTCGCCGAGTGCTCCATGTTGATCGCGAGATCCGTCCGCACGCCGTGCTTCAGGAGGGCGCGCGTGCCGGCGCCTCCCAGCTTGTGCGCGACCACCGGGCACACGAGCACGTCGCCCTTGAGCCGCGC
>WNGB01004313.1_pt1 | contig 21786 bp, 20 predicted proteins | sample 5400681 | NCBI WGS metagenome assembly WNGB01 (sample SAMN13153367, study PRJNA577476) | soil metagenome | isolation source: 115 cm soil or saprolite under grassland replicate 2 | place: USA:California | collected 2016-06-15
ATGGCGATAGTAACGCAGGCAATCGTGGACGTCTCACAGTGAACGTCGAGCGACGGATCGTGCTGCGCGCGCTGGCGCAGCTGGGGATGGTCGCCCTGCCACTCGGCCGGAGCCGATTGCTGGCGTCGGAAGACGTGGACGTCCAGCCACTCCTCGCACAGGTACGACGCGTCATCGAGGCCATGCAGTATCTCGGCGAGCCATTCCCGGACGCCGAGGTCGCCGCGCTCACATCGATCGCGGATTCCGGCAACGAACCGGCCATTATTGCGGCGGTCGATCGTCTGTTCGCCGCCCGCTGCCTCGCGGACATCCGTATCAATCCTGAAGGGCGGATCTCCATCGCGCGCGGCGCGGCCGATGCGCGGCTGGTCGAACAGGGATGGCGCGCGTTCCTCGTCAAAGTTCGGAACGAAGCAGGACTCACCGGCAGGCTGTTGGTCGAGAGTCCACAGGCGCGGCCGGTTTACCGGCCGGCGACGGGCAATTCAATCGCGCCGGTCAGCGTCGGTCCGTCGGACATTCGCGATCGCTGGCTGGCGCTCGAGATGTTCGAGGGCAAACCGATGGAGCCGCAGCTCTCCGGCCTGGAGCTGGAGTACCGGATCGTCGCGCTCTACAGCCGCGATCGCGGCAGACGGGAAGCACAACTCGGCGCCCTCGCCGGCACGGGCAGCGAGGACATCGGCTTTCGGAACCGCGTGGCGGTCATGTTTCAGATCGATCCGTCGCACGACGTCACGATCCGCGTGCACGACGAGCACGGCCGCCCGGCGATCGCATCCCTGATCGTCGAGGACCATCTCGGGCGGGTCTATCCCGCCCGCACGAAGCGGCTCGCTCCCGATTTCTTCTTTCAGAAGCAGGTCTATCGCGCCGATGGTGAGATGCTGCGGCTGCCCGCCGGCGATTACACATTTACGTGCGGCCGCGGGCCGGAGTACCGGAGTGAGCAGCGGTGCGTCCAGGTCTCCGCGAGTGGATCGGCGTTACCGATCGAGTTCCGGTTGTCGCGGTGGATCGATCCCGCGGCACACGGCTGGTATTCCGGCGATCACCACGTGCACGCCGCTGGCTGCAGCCATTACGAAAGTCCGACAGAGGGTGTGCGGCCGGAAGACATGATGCGCCACGTACTCGGAGAGGCACTGAGCGTCGGCGCGGTACTCAACTGGGGTCCCGGCTACTATCACCAGCGGCAGTATTTCGAGGCGAAGGACAATCCACTGTCGACGCCGTCAACGCTGATGCGCTACGACCTCGAAGTGTCCGGGTTCCCGTCCAGCCACTGCGGCCATCTCGTGCTCCTCAGGCTGCGCGACCAGGATTATCCCGATACGCGGCAGATCGAGGACTGGCCGTCATGGGATCTGCCGATCCTGACGTGGGCGAAATCACAAGGGGCGATTGCCGGGTTCGCGCACAGCGGCCTGGGACTCCAGGTGAAAAGCCGCGAGCTGCCAAATTACGAGATGCCCGCGTTCGACAGCATCGGCGCGAACGAGTACATCGTGGATGTGACGCACGACGTGGTGGACTTCATCTCGGCGATCGACACCCCGTTCGTGCACGAGTTGAACATCTGGTACCACACGCTCAACTGCGGCTTTCGCACGCGCCTCGCCGGAGAAACGGACTTTCCCTGCATGTCAGACGAACGCGTCGGCGGCGGCCGGTCGTACGTGCAGCTGACCGGTCCGCTGTCGTATAACGAATGGTGCGAGGCACTGCGGCAGGGCCGTTCGTATGTATCCGACGGCCGGGTCCATCTGATGGACTTCGCGGCTAAGGGGCACGCCGTCGGTGCCGGCGGCAACGAGATCGCACTCGACGCACCTGCACGGCTCACGCTCACGGCGCGCGCCGCCTGCCTCCTGCCCGAAGAAGCTGCCGGCAAACCGGATCCGGATCGCCGTCCGTACTGGACGCCTGAGCACGCGCGGATTTCCGGAACCCGCGACGTGATCGTCGAGGCAGTGGTTAACGGACGTGCCGTCGCCACCGAGCGGCTTCACGGAGATGGATCGTTGCGCGATTTGCAATTCGATATTCCGCTGGATCGCAGTAGCTGGGTCGCGTTGCGAATGCCGGGCAGCGCGCATACGAATCCGATCTTCGTCACCGTGGGCGGCCGGCCGATTCGCGCGTCCCGGAAGAGCGCGGCCTGGTGCCTCGAGGCCGTCGATCAGTGCTTGTCCCAGAAGGCACCCAGGATCAGAGTCCGTGAGCGCGACGCGGCAAGCCGCGCGTACGAGCATGCGCGTCAGCGATATCGCGCCATTCTGGCGGAGTCTGACGTCGACTGATCGATCGGGGCAGTACCTCAGCCAATACCGGCCTGTGGCACACATTGCGCTTCGATTGCGCACGGAGGTCCTATGCCGAGGGGCGAAAAAGACAAATACACGAGCAAGCAGAAGCGGCAGGCGGAGCACATCGAGCAAGGCTACGAACAACACGGCGTCCCCGAGAACGAAGCTGAACGGCGCGCCTGGGCGACGGTCAACAAAGTGCACCATGGCGGCGAGAAGCCCGGCGGCGGCGGGTACGGCAAACCCGAAGATCGCGAGCCCATGCGCAAAGGGGGACGGAAAGCCGGATCTCGCTAAGTCGCTCGTCTACTCTGGTGGGGAAGGCGGCAAGAACCGCGGCCTTCTCGCCAACTCTTGCGCCGCCCGGCCCCGCAAACATGCATGCGTCCGGGTACTGGGAAGCGATGAGATCGAGATTCAGTGCGCTGCGACTTTGTGCGTATCGATCGAAGAACTCTTGAACGACAGTCGTGTTGCTCATGGCTATCTTTCGGGGCGATGGGCGAGATTACTCGATTTCGTCGTTCACGCGCGCGGCGTGAGTTTCTTCGGCTGCAATCGTGCGAGAACCATGTTGATGGCGAGCGCCACAAGAAACGCGGGAAATGCCGTGATAACCGGCCAGATCGCGAGCGAGAGACGCAGGAGTTGGCGGTGCTGGGCAGCCGATGCCACAGACAGTGAATGGATGTTTGCGCCAAGAGCAAGCCCGAATGCTCCAATTGCGACGGCGAGGGCGACGTGGAGTGCCGCTGAGGCGGGCGGGTTGTGCAGCCGAAAGCGCTCGTACCCGATGTGGGCTGCGTACGCGATCGCGCTCACCACCCATGCCGCCAGGCGCCACGCGTGCACGTGAGTGGCCGGTGCTGCGAAGACGATCCCGACCATGGCGTACCCGACACCGATCAGGGCGGCGATAGGAATCCACGACTGACGAGATGATTCCCGCATGTGTGTGGGCCCGGCTTGGTTTGCTAGAGGTTGCCGCCCGTGCGATCGATGACGACGGTTGACTGTTCCGATCGCAGCCGCAGAGCGGGTCGAGAGCTGTCGTCAGGATTCATCGCGTACGTGAACACGTGCAACTCACCCTGCCGTTTGTGCTTCATGTTTGAAAGTAAATCAACGCGGCAGACGAAGTTGTCGCGACTCGCCACCACGATTTCCAACGGCGTCGTGAACTCCGGAGGAATGAGCATCCGCACGGACCGCTGAGCCCAGGCTAGTAGGGTGCCGTGAAATTCTCGAGCGGTCATCTTCAGATTGATTTCGGATTCCGCACTGAGCGTCACGCGGCCGGCCGCCCCGGCGAAATCAATGACGCCCGCCGAGACATCCACGTTGCCGGTTGTGTTGAGGACGACGGCGCGAGCATGCGTCGCCGCGATCCGAACAGGACCCGTCATGTCGCGAACCTCCGCGGCTGTGTATGACGCGTGAATCACGACTCCCGCGCCATTCGGTGCTTCGACGAGGAGCTCACCGCTCGCGTCGTGTACCTTGGATAGGTGCGGGCCAGTCAGCGAGACGGTGCTGCCGCTGATGACGAATGAACGCTGCCGAAGCTGCTCGCTGGCTTCGGCTTCAGTCTGGCCGCGACCTACGGCGTGGAAGAAGAGCGACCAGTCCGGGGCGTTCGCTCCGGCGACGACGATGGAGTAGCCCGGATCAGAGGTAATCGTCAGGGTCGGTGTCTCACGGCCGCCGATAACACGCTCGTCCGATCGAGTGGCGCCATGGGGCGGCCGATTGCCGGCGACGAGCACAGCCACCGCCTGAAACCCGCTCGCAGCAGCTTCTGGTGTGCGGCGATAATTCAGCGGCCGACGCTCAAACAGACACTCATGTGCAGCCTGACGTTCGTAATCCGTGGCGCTCACGCGACCACCTCGGTATATGGTCCGTCGAAGAAAGGAGAACATCTACTTTTTGTCCAGGCGCGATTTCACTCGATCCATTGCTATGTGGAGAACCTTCTTGACGTCGGACAGCTTCGTGGTCGGCAGGTTGTTGAAATCTCTGAGCCGGTGTTCGAAATCCTGGCCGCGTGTGGCATCCTCCACCGCGAATCGGACCTCCTGGAGCGCCACTCGCCGGTGATCGTACGCACCCAGAACATCGATGCACGCCTTCTGCAAGGCGCAGAACAGGCTTCTCTTCCCTGTCGCTTCGTCGTCGTCGCACTCGCGGTCGTCCTTGCGGTTCCACGCCGATTCGTCCTTGAGCAGTTCCTCCGCCCTCAGAAGAATGCGCAGGTCGTCTTTGGTAACTGGCAGGTCTCGCCGCTCCAATTCGGCACTCGTTGGCGGCATTGGAGGAGTCGGCTTCGGCGGTTGAACCGCCGCGCGGACATGGCCCCCGCCGAAGAGAAGAAACAACACCGCTGCGAGCGTGAGAGGCAGATTCCGGTTCACAGTGCCGCACCTTTCCCTTGTGAGTCCCCGTTGGTGACATGCGCAGACTTCCGCCCGATCCCGAGCAGATGCGCGCTGGCGCCAACAATCGACGCTTCTGACTCCAGGGCTCGTGCAACGTTCATGATGTCGGCACGCGCCTCCAGCCGCGCGTTGAGCTGGCGCGCCTGTTCGACGAGTCGAGCCGAGAGGTCGACGAGGTGAACCTCGTGCCCTCGTTCTGCCAGCCACGCCGAATACGCACCCGCGGCCCCGCCGACGTCGATCAGCCGGGCCGGCGCCTTGGGGAGGACGCGCGCCAGAATTTCCTTTGTGCGCTCGAACTCCAGGCGCGACGGGCCCGAGTCGAGACGCGACTCCTCGGTAAATCCTTCGTAATATGCGATGACGTCCTGGAGCGGTTCCATACTCTATCTCGCCGTGGGCGGCTCCATTCAGCCTCGCATGTTTGCGGCGAGAAAGCCGAAAACATCGGACTCCCACGTATCGACGATGCGGTAGAGAAGGTTGTGTCCCTCACGAGCAGTTGTACCTGCCGCGGGGTAGATCTTCAAGACGTACGGCTTTCCGGCGCGCCGCATTGCATCCGCGAGAACCTGGCCTGGCGCGATCGAGTAGTCGTTGGCCGCGTGGATGAACATGATTGGCGCGGCACTCCCGATGGCAGCCGCGCGCAGCCGTGCGCGCAACCCGCGCGATTGTCCCCAGCTCGCGGCCGCGGCGCCAAAGAGGACCGCCGCGCGAATCCTCGCGTCTCGCGCGGTCAAGACGAGACTGAGCGAGCCACCAAACGAATGGCCGGACACCGCGATCCGCCGTGCGTCCACGTCCGGCAGTCGCCGAAGGAACGCAAGACCCGCGCGCGCTTCCTCGAGTTCCTCACCCTCGAGCAGCTCCAGCTGCACGCGGTTGCGTCCGTCCAGCCCGTGTGCGGCGAACGCGCGCGACATCAGTTCTCCGTCCGGGGTACCCTGCCCTTTCGACAACCCTATGCCTTGTCTGAACAGAAAGAGGAATACGTACCCGTGGCGCGCGAACACGGATCCGAGCGCGCCAGCCTCGTCGACCGAGATTGCATCACCGGTGCTGTAGCTGCCGTGATTGAACAAGACGGCGGGGAATGGTCCGTGACCGGGAGGGCGCCACAGGAGCGCGCGCAGCTTCAGCGGGCCGCTCGCCACGACGACCGTCTCGGTCTCGCTCGCGACCCGAAGCGGTCGGGCGAGCGTCGCCGCCGCAAAGCAGATCAGTGCCAGGCACACCGCAGACACCACCAAGCGTTTCATACGTGTTGATCCGGCACCGAAAGGCGACCTTACGCCCCAAGCCACAGCGCTGACGCGAATGTGAGCAGAACGATGACGAGCGATGTCGTTGTCTTCATGATCGCGCCGATTTCTTGAGCAACCGTCGAATCCAGTCACTCGTCGCAGCTTCGTACACTCGTTTACCCTTGCCATCCCGATCGTTCGGCCTCGCGCCGTGCTCGAGCAGAAGTCTCACGATGCCGGCCTGTTGCTCGCGTGCTTGCTGGGAACCGGTGCCGCCACGCCCTGTGGGTTGAACGGCAAGATGCAACGGCGTTGACCCAACCTTGTTCGGCTGTCGCGGATCGGCACCGGCGTCTACCAGCGCGCGTACGGCGGCCAGCGATCGCGTCCGGACGGCTCTGTGCAAAGGCGCGACGCCGCTGCCGTCCAACGCGTTGGGAGTGGCTCCAACAGATGTGAGGTACTCAATTGTTTCGGACTGCGCAGCGGGATTCCAGTGATTGGCATCCGCCGCGTAATGCAACGGTTCTGCTCCTCGTCGATTTCTCGCCCGGCAGTTGGCTCCGTACGCAACCAAGAGTTCGGCAACGGGGCGCCGAAATGCGGCCGCAGCCATGTGGAGAGCGGTATCGCCGCGATAAAGATAGTGACCGATATCGTCCAGGAAGTAGTCGGAGGCCGCTTGTCTCGTCGCGCCGATGTCGGACGCCGTCGTAGCGAGAGCCGGAGTGCCCTTGAGACGGCGGGACACCTCGTCAAAAGGTCCGCTTACGACGAGCCGAACGAAATCAAAGAAGGCCGTGAATGGGGCGTCCAATAGGAAGCTCACGTTCGATGACTGATCGGACTATCGGATCCCGGTGTCGAAATGCAGGAGCACGGTCGTTGGTCCAGTGGGGCCAACGACCACGTCTTTCGCTTGCGCCCTCGGCGAGATGATCGGCGCGTCGGCGTTTGGGACGACGACGTACATGCCCGGCGCCAACAGCACTTCGAAGTGACCCTGCGAATCGGACCGAAAGGCGGCGACTACTCGATCTCCTTGCCGCACTGTGAAGCCGGCACTGAACGGCGCGTCGCACGGCACAGCGAGCTGGCAAACCGGCTGCACTGGACCACGCACGACGGTCCCGACAAGCGCCGTTTCGCTTGGCGCGGCAGGAGTGCCGCAACCTGTTGCCCCGCAAAACAGCGCCAAGGTAAACAGCGACGCAGTTCGCACGGATACCCTCAACCGCTTCTTGCGTTCATTCAACTCGCCATCGAAGTCACTGCCGTCGCTGCATGGCCGTCCGCTTCACCTGCGTGACAAATTGCAGTTCGCTGCTGCCCGCTTTCGCAGTGATTTGCCTTCCTCCAGCGCGCAAGACCGGCAGCGTAGCCATCGGCTCATGATCGCACCGGCCGCCGCCGGCTGCAAATGTTGTTGGAAAAGCTGGAGGAGTATCATGCCCCGCAGCGAAGTGCGCTGACTCAGCAAGGAGCAAGAAGATGCGTAGGCAATTAGCAACGTGCATGGTCACGGTCGTACTGGCGATCATAAACGTACCTGCAGCGGCGCAAACCAAGGCGTCCGACCGTCCCGCCGACGCTGCCGCCATTCGCGCGCACATCGAGAGCATTTTCCAGGCGTTCGTGGACAAGGATCAAAAAAAGCTGGAGGCGACGCATGGCGCGGAGTGGCGCGGCTTCACGCCGTGGTCCGACCACGTGATCCGCGGCCGTGATGGCTACATGAACGAGGCGACGTTTCCTCCTGGCATCCCGAAGAACCAGGGCATGGTGGGCTATCGCATCGGACAGTTCGACATCGTCTTCTACGGCGACACGGCGGTCGTGTCGTTCATGGCCGACGTCGACCGGATGAACGGCACGCAGAAAAGCGTGCAGAAGCTCACGCTCCTGGACGTGTATCACAAGGATCCCGGCGGCTGGATCCAGGTGGCGTCGAACACGTCACTGCAGCCGGACGAAGTGAGCCGGCAGATCTCGGAGTTCCGTCGCCTTGGCGACGATGAACGTACGTCGCTGATGACCGCGCGCGAAGCCGTCTGGCGCGCGTGGTTCGCCGGAGACGAACAGGCGCTGCTGAAACTCCTGCCACCCGAACTTGTGACGATCGAGCCGGCCGGTTCCGTCGGCACGCGCGAGTCGACGCTCGCCGGGTCGCGCGGCTTTGCGGCGGCGGGAGGCAAGCTCACACGTCTCGCGTTTCCGACCACCGAGATCCAGGCCTACGGCAATACCGCGATCCTGTACACGTCGTACGAAATGGATCTTCAGAGCGGCGGACAGACGCACAGTGAGCGCGGGATGGCCACGGAAGTCTTCGTGCGCAAGGACGGGCGTTGGCTCAACACCGGCTGGCAGCTTGCGCCGGCCGGTAAATAGAAGGAACGTTTCAGCTATTCGCGGACGTAAAATGCCATCGCCTAACGTCCACTCCTCTGTTTTGACAGCTCGGCTCTGAAGGCTCCTTCTTTGTCGGCCACGAACTTCTTGTAGCCGTCGGGATCGATAAACGCGGTCGGAGCGCTCTGCTTCAGCCGTGCGTATTTCGTTTCGAGGTCGAAATAGCTGCCGTGCGCGCCGAGAAAAATGTCGCACGGCAGCGATTTCAAGACTCGGAACATCTGTTCGTAGTCAGCCGCAATCTGTGGATAGGCTGCGTTGTTTACGAGCTGGTAGCCAGGATTCACGTTCGGGCTGCCGACGATCACGACATTGTAGGTTCTCCCGACTTCCTGCACCTTCATCGTCCAGGTGGTGCAGCCCTTGGTGTGCCCGGGAGTAAGGTGCGCGACGAGGACAGCGTTCGCCAGCTTCACCTCGTCACCATCCCGCAGCACTCGGTCCACTTTCGTCGGTGGATAGAGGGATCCGGGGACATTGCCGTACTGAAAATCGGTCTTGCCGCCCGATTCGACGACCGACACGTCCCCGTCCATGACCATGTACTTCGCGCCCGTCAGCGATTTGATGGCGGCGCTGCCGGCGTCGTGGTCCCAGTGCGCATGGCTGATCAAAAGGATCTTGATGTCTGTGAACTTGAATCCCAGCTTCTCCACGCTCGCGCGAATGAGCGGAACGTTCGCCTCGAGATCGCTGTTGATAAGGATGTGCCCCTGCGGCGTGGTGATCAGGTAATTCGCGAGACCCTTGCTGCCAACGTAGTAGAGATTCCCTGCGATTCGGAACGGCGGAAACGGTTCGGTCCAGTCAGCATTTGACTGCGCGTGCAGGTTTCCGGCAAGGCCGATGATCGTAACTAATGCGCCCGACAGCATGTTGAGCGACTTGTGCCGCATGTTCTGCAACTCCAGTCAGATGTGTGGTCTAACGATCGTATTTTCAACCCCGCCTTCTCTGGCGGCTTCGGCGCGCAAGGTGCGGGACTCATGATCGCACCGGTTCACGCCTACCACGCAAGTCGCGAGACGACGAGGATGCAGATGCCCGCAAGAGCCACCAAGCGTCACTGGGTGCCTCCTGTCATGCTCCGCGCCGACCGTCTCGCCTCTGCCACATCGCGGATGTCGGGAGGCGTGTCTTGCCCGAGGGCGCAGGCTTGAATGCCTCTTTTCCGCGGCGGATATAGACCTTAAGGTTTGGCCCTGGTCGTTCGATGCGCTGGAAACCGGCAAACGGGAGATAGAACTCGTCCTGCAAATCGTAGACGTTATGTGGATCGGGTACCGCCACTTCGCTAGCAAACCCCAATATGTAATCTGTAGTCAGGACGTGTTCCATGTCGCCGAGTTCGGGCGCGGCCATCAGCGGCGAGGATTGGAGGATGACGATCTCGGGCCGGAGACTTTCGCGCGAGAACTCGACCGTCGTGTACCTGACTTCAGAGTCATCATGAAGAAAAACATGGCCGCCCGCCTCTCCGATCTGCGCGATCGTCGTTCCCGCCTGGAAACGCTGCTCGACCCAGCGCCTTGCGAGCAACCGATTGTCGATTCGCGCCATGAGCACATCGAACATCACGACTGAGTGGACGGGGGGCCACAGCACGCCGATGAGTCCGAGAGCAACGAGCGCCGGGCTCCACTGTGGCCGGTGCAGCCGCATGGCAAACCAGCGGGCACCCTCGGATACGAAGTATGCGGCCGCCAGGCAGAGGAACGGAACGACCGGGACCATGTGACGGGTAAATACCGTATACCCGCTTCCAAGCACCACGTAATAGGAGACGGGAAACAGCGCGACGAGGACGCCTCTGCGTGGATTTCTGAAGATCAGCAGCAGCATGCCTGCCACGCCGGCGCCGAGCATGGGAGCACCGACACCATAGCGGAGAGTCGTCGTCGCGTGGTAGACCCAGCCGCGTCCGAGGTCAAGCCCATGGCCCCCGGATAAATGCTGCGCGTCAGATGTGACGTCCGCCATGAAATGCTGGAAGTCGAGCAATGAATACGGAGCGGCACACACGAACGCGGCGACCATCAGCACGACGAAGATAAACACCTCAGCCAGACGCGTCCGGATGGATTTCCTTCCTGGCAAGCAACCGAGTATTGCGAACAAAGCCGGCAACAGGATCAACGCGGCGTTGTACTTGGTGGATGTGGCCAGTCCGGCCGTCAGACCTGCGATCGCGAGATCTCTCCGTGCACCGGATTCTGAAAGGCGAACGACATAGAGGAAGGCGATGAGCACTATGAAGGTCATCGGCACATCCGTTACGCCATAATGCGAGTCGCGGACGTGCAGGAACGCCAGCGCGAGAAGGGCCGCCGCGGCAAGCGCTGCGGTTCGGTCGAAGAGACGCAAAGCGATCCGAAAGATCACCCAGACGCTGGCGATCCCGGCAGCGGCGCTCAACAGCCGCGCGACCATGTAATTTTTCGTCGTCGTACCGACACCGTCCAGCAACGAACGAAAGTGAAAAGGCATCACCTTGTGGAGAAGGCGTTCAACACTGGGGAGCATCAAAAGGACGGCCGCGACCGCCAGCATGAACAGTGCTGGATAGTTGAACACGTGTGGGTTGAGGTCACCCGCGCGTAAGCTGCCAGCGATCGCTGAGATCGCGTCCTCGTCGGGCCGGCAATGCGGGTGAGGCAGGCAAAAGCAAATGCCCCAAAGGCGCGCCGCTGCTGCGACGGGCAGAATGACGCCGCCGACAAATAGCGTGGCGGCCGCAGGTCGACGTGGCTTCATAAGAGTTTCTGAATGGCGAGCGTTCTCCGCCCGTCAACAGGCGTTCGGCGAATACCAGCGTATAGCCGATATGTCCGAGACAATGTGCAGTGTCACTGACCTTCTTCGGTGTCATCCCAATGCACATGGTGCATGAGGTGATGCACGCCGGGACCCAAGAGCAGCCCTGCTACGGCAATCACCACCAACCCTGCAAACAACGCGTAGAGGCCGGCAAAGACCTTTCCAGACTCAGAGAGATCCGTTTTCACGGGGCCCATGCCGCCGAGGAGCATCGCCGCATTCAAGAAAGCATCTCGCCACGGCAAGTGCTCGTAGTACCGATAGCCCCAGATGCCCACCAGGAGCGAAACCCCGAGGAGCGCCAAAGAAATCGCGGAATGGGTCAGCATCCGCCGCCAGAAGGTTCGCCGGTGGTTCCTGCCAACGGTCAGGGGCCTACCCATCGGCGTGTCTCCTTGACCCTCGAACACGCTGGCTGCCTGACGTCCGCGTTTCAGCCACGACGGCTCATGATCGCACCGGCCGAGGTCGGCTGCAAACGTCTGTCAGGCGCGTTCCGAGAGTTGTACGCGATATCGAAGCTCGCGCCTGCCACCGAGTGCGGCTGGCGTAACGAACTCTTCGACGAGAAGACCCCCATTGGCAAGAATCACACGCTGCGACGGCACGTTTTCCGGCTGCGTCGTGATCTCCACATATCGAAGTCCCTCGGCTTTGGCGTCCTGCAGCACGTCGTGCAATGCGCGGGTGGCGTAGCCGCGCCCTCGCTTCCAGGGCACTACGGCATAACCGATATGTCCGAGGCAGTGTGGAGGAAGCGCCTCGGTCCCGCGCTGCCAGCGAAACCCGATGCTTCCGCAGAATTCGCCGTCCCACATCCAGCGCCGATATCCCGGAAGGCGTGACACCGTCGTGCCGTCTGGAAGCGCGATCGGCTCGCCCGCCGCTTCCCTGTCAACCAGGCTCGCGAGAAACGCGTCTGGGTCTGCAGCGATACGCGCCAGTTCCTCTCGCGCTGCCGCCTCGCCGCGGAGGTTGTCAGCCGACCATCCACGCTCCAGCGCGGCAACGTACCCAGGCAGATAATCCCGGGCCGGCCAGACAAGATGCATCAGGGCATTCAATTCACAGGGTCGGGTTGCAAGTTGCAGCGGCTGCGCCATTTGGATTGATTGTTTGAGTCCAGCCATTCAGTCGAGAATCAGCAACGCCTCTAACCGTCATCGTCCATGCCCGACGCGGCTACCGCTGCACTACCACTCAGGTGCATGCGCGCGGTCATGGCGTGCGGACCGCGACGCGACCGACAACGCGAATCCAGTTCACACGGCCATTGTCGTCGCGCACGAACTCGATCGACTGGCCGCGGTCCTGGCCGTCGGTAACCACGACACGGTCGGGCCCGTAGAAGGCGACCGCGGACTCTCTGGGAGTGCCGCCACCATTCGGACGATCCTGCACGAACATCTTTCCCCCCTCAGCGTGCACCACGTACGAATTGCTCGGCCGCGCGTACGTCCCCAAATACGGCGTCGGATCTGGCTGTCGCGCGAGAGGCTGCACCGACGGAAGCGTCTCCACGAGCCCGCGATGCGCGATGGCCTGATTGAGCGAGTACGTCGCACCAAGATACGACTTCAATGCTTCACGCTCGACATCCTGGATTAGGCGCCAGCCGGTGTTTGCATTGGTCAGGATGGCTATGGCGAAGTTCCGCTCGGGCACGATCTCCAGCAGCAGGATGTGTCCGCCCAGCGTGCCGCCGTGCCCGAAGGTGCGAATCGGTCCGACCTGGCGAATGTGCCAAGCGAGTCCGATCTCGTCGTCTGTCCCCAGCTTGCGCAATTGCGCAGTACGCATCTGCTCCAGCGATTCCCGCTTGAGCACGCGCTCGCCGTTCGCCGCGGTGCCGTCGCCCATGTGGAAGCGCGCGTAGGCGAGCAGATCGGTGATGCAGAGGCCGACGCCGCCGGCGGTGACACTCGTCGACGCGCTGAATGGCCGCTGCAGCGTCGTCTTACCGTCGCGCGTCGTGTGTCCGGCCGCAAAGCGCTGGACGATGAAATCGCCGGCGGTCGTTCCGGCGTGCTCGAGGCCGAGCGGCTGAAATACGAGATCGCGCATGGCGCGATTGATCGGCGTGCCTGTCACGATTTCAATCACGCGGCCCGCGATGCTGAACCCCGCGTTGTTATAGCTCCATGCCTTTCCGGGCGGTGCGACCTGCATCAGGTCGGTGATTGAGCCGATGAAGTTCTTCAGTGTCTCCGTGCCGCGATCCGGACCGGACACCTGTCCTTCCCAGCCGCCGAGGTGTGTCAGCAGATGCCACACTGTGACGTCGCGACTCACGGCTTCGTCGCGCACGCGGAACTCGGGCAGGTACGTCCGCACGGGGGCGGGGAGGTCGACCTTCCCCTGCTCGACGAGCCGCATCATCGCCGTCGCCGTGAACGTCTTCGAGATGGACGCGATCGGGAACACGGTGTGCTCGGTGACGGGCAGCGGGTCTTCGACATTGGTGACACCGAGTCCACGGATGGTCACCGCGTCGTCGGCGACAATCCCGAGTGCGACCCCGGGCACGCCGTACTCCTTCATCGTCGCCTCGGTGAGCGAGACGAGGGCGTCGAAGCGTGGGTTGCTGGCGGATTGCGCGTGCAGATCGCGATCAGTGCTGCACGGAATCGCCATCAGTGCGGCCGCGATGTAGACCGCGAGTCGCGGATGGATGCGAGGTAGTCCCGTCATCAATGCGTCAGCAAATCCCAGGTCGCGACTTCGTCTCGCTGCCGTTTCAAGTATGACCACGACAACTTCTAGGTTGCAAATGTGGCGGCTACACGTGTCGATCACGAAGTCTGCGGTGCTATCATCCCCAGTATCTTTCCGCGGTCACTCATTCGGGCCATGGAGCAGCTCGATTTGGATGTGCCCTTCATCCGAGTGGGGCCAAGCCTCGATCCCGTCCGATCCCAGCCTGAGTTCGCGACGCTCGCAGCGCGAATCGGCCGTTAACTTTCGGGGTCATTTCTTACTGAGGCGTGACGACAATATCAGTCAGTTCGCGATAGCTGACAGACACGACGCACTCTCTCGTCCATCGATCGCGCCTGCCACCATCTCCACCGTCCCCCGACCACGAGGAGCGCGCCGCCCGCGTAGAGCGCCTCCAAGATGTACCACGCCGTCAGAAGGATGAAGCCGCCGATCGGATGTTCGCGAACCCAGTCCTTCACTTCTGCAGCCCGCTAAGATGCAATATGGCCGCCGGGCCCATGAATTCCTCCATCGCGCCGCTTAGGAACGACGCTCATAGAGCGCGTGGCCGCTATACTCGACCCATGAAGCTAACACGGCGCGCTTTTGGTTCCACCATCGCGGGTGCGGCGTGTTTACGCGGCGTTCTCGACGCGCAGACAACCCCGCGTCCGGCAGCCGCCGGGTCGCTCACCGACGTGCCGGGGCTGCGCGTCGGCCACTGGACCGACACACGGCGGCCGACCGGCTGCACCGCGATTCTGTTCGATCCCGACGCCGCGGTCGGCGTCGATTACGACGGGTCGGCTCCCGGCGAAACCAGTATCGTGATGTTGCAACCGGTCAGTCCCGTCGAAACTGTCCACGGACTCTTCCTCACCGGTGGCGGTCCATTCGGCCTCGCCGCTCATGCAGGGGTAATTCGCTACCTCGAAAAGCGGCAGCGTGGATTCGACTGGGGTGCGGGAGTGCGCGTTCCGATCGTTCCCGGCGCGGTCATCGACGATCTCGCGCTCGGCGACCCGACAATCCGCCCCGACGCCCAGGCCGCGTACAAGGCGTGCGAGGCGGCGTCCGAAGCTGCGGTTGCCGAAGGCAACGTGGGCGCCGGCGCCGGTGCAACCGTGGGTCGGATGCTGCGCACACACACAGGCGGCGGAATGAAGGGCGGTGTCGGTACCGCCAGCCTCCGTCTCGGCGACCTCGTCGTCGCCGCGCTCGCCGTCGTGAATGCCGCGGGCGATGTGTTCGATTGGCGGAAAGGCCAGATTGTCGCGGGCGCGCGGCGTCCCGACGGCAAGGGCTTCGCCGACATCGTGGAAGTTATGAAGCGGACGATCGGCAGCGCGAACGGGGGCGACGTGATCCACGATCCGGTCCTGCGAAGTACGACGCTTGCGGTAGTCGCCACCAACGTCGCACTGACCAAGACGCAGCTGACCAAGGTCGCGATGATGGCGAACTGTGGCGCGTCCCGCGCGGTGCGGCCGTATCACACGACAGGCGACGGCGATCAGCTGTTCGCGGTCTCGACGCGCCGCCTGAATCGCGACGACGTCAACGTGACGATTGTCGGCACGCTCGCGGCGGAAGTCGTCGCGGATGCGGTGCTGCGAGGTGTGACGATGGCGGCGTCGATCGAAGGCTGGCCGGCGGCGAGAGATGTCTAGGTGCTCAGGTATTTGTCAGACACGTGACGCGCGTGTCTTTCGGCGCGATCCACTTCCTGGAACGACGCCGCACGAGATCAACGAGTTGGTCCAGAGCCACGCCTTCGTGATCTCGAGTAGCAACGGTCGACCCTGCGCAAGACGATGTAAGACCGTCGTCCTGAACTGGGACGCGGAGTTGAAGAGGCAGCCCTGACGATCAAAAGCACGTAACTATCTTTTCAGGACGCGCACGGCCGACGACCGCGCGCTCTCCCGGATGGCGCCGCCGTCGATCGCGAAGGCCGCAACCTGCAAGGTGTGAACGCCGGACGACATCGTCGGCAGGCGCGACGTGCAGATGAACTGACCGCTCGGCTGACCGAGTGCGCACGACACATCGGCCGCTTCGCTGCGCGCGTCATCCACGTACAACGCGTAGCGGAATGACGCGAGCTCACCCGCATCGGCGGCGGGTTGATCCCAGCCGAACCGCTCGATGCCCGTGATCGTCTCGGTGCCGCTCGGAGTCGCGGGCGATCCGCCGCACGCGGCGAACACGAACGAGGCGAATGCAATCAGCCGCTTTCGAAGAGTCATGGGCGCGGACCCATTCACTATAATCGCCGGATGCGGGTCGGTCGAGCGATCGCCGCGATCATTCTCTGCTGTATCGCGTTGCGGCTGGTGGCGCAGGCGCCGTTGCGTTTGCGCATATACGCGTCCGGCTTCACAAATCCGCTGGCGTTCGTCCAGGATCGGGCCGATCGCGCGGTGCAGTTCGTAGTCGAGCAAGGCGGGCGCATCCGCGCCGTCCGCGACGGCGTCGTGTCCGACACCGACTTCCTCGATCTGCGCGGTGCCGTCGTGTCCGGCGGCGAGCAGGGGCTGCTCGGTCTCGCCTTCCCTGATGCGTCGAGTCCGCGCTTCTTCGTCAACTTCACCGATCGATCCGGCAACACCGTCGTCGGACGCTTTCGACGAAGCGCAAACAACCCGCTCGTCGCTGATCCGGCGTCGCGTTTCGATCTGCGATGGAGCACGGGGCTGGCGTTTGTCGGTCAGCCGTTTGCAAATCACAATGGCGGGCACCTTGCCTTCGGCCCGGACGGTTTTCTCTATATCGGCCTCGGCGACGGCGGTTCGGCGGACGATCCGGACCATCGCGCGCAGAATCCCGCCGAGCTTCTCGGCAAAATGCTGCGCATCGACGTCAACGTTGCCGACTCGCATCCCACGGGATACGAAGTGCCGACGGACAATCCGTTCGTCAATACACCAGGGACGCGGCGTGAGATCTGGGATTTCGGACTGCGGAATCCCTGGCGCTACACCTTCGACGACCCGTCGCGCGGCGGCACGGGGGCGCTCGTCATCGGCGATGTCGGGCAGAATCGCATCGAAGAGATCGACTACGAGCCGCGGGGCCGCGGCGGACGCAACTACGGCTGGCGCAATCGCGAGGGTGCGCACGACTACGTCACGTCGCGCCCGCCGGCGTTCACGCCGCTCGTCGATCCCATCTTCGAATACGATCACAGCGTCGGCGCGTCGATCACCGGCGGCTATGTCTATCGAGGTGCGGGCCTCGGCACTGAGTACCAGGGCCGCTACTTCTTCGCCGATTTCGTCCGCGGCCGCGTCTGGTCGATCGCCCTCGCCATCGATCCGGGAACTGGCGAGGCACGCGCGTCAGGATTGATCGAACACACGTCAGAGCTGGGCGGAACGGGCCAGCTCGGAAACGTCAGCTCGTTCGGCACCGACGCGGACGGCGAGCTCTATATCGTCAGCTACTCGCGCGGGATCATCTTCAAGCTCGCGGGCCCGTTGACCGCGCCACCCATGCCGCTCAACCCGCGCATCGTGAGGTGAGCGATCACACCGACTTGCCGTGGACGCGGCCGAGCGCACGCGCCAGGACGACATTTGCGGCGAGCGCGACGAGAGACGCCGCCACCGCCGTGATCACCGGCCAAATCGCGAGCGCAAGAACCCGGAGCTGCCCGCGGCCTCGGCATGGCGCCGGATTGCCCGAAGCATTGCATGGCGAATGAGCCCGCTCCCCGGGCGGACGACGAGCCAGTAGAGGCGGAACTTCCGCCGCACATCGGGCGCGCACCAGACCCGCGTCTCCGTGCGGAGGTCGGTCGAGCCGTCGGGTTGTATCGTGACGGTGAAGTTCCAGCCGGCGAGCGCCTGCCCGGCCGGCGGACCGGCTCGGAACGTCTCGGCCGAGACGCTTGGGGACAGGACGCCGCGCGGCGTCCAGAACCCGCCGAGCACGCCGATGACCAGTTCTCCAGGAGATACATTATTAATGAGTCTCGCACCGACACGTCGCGTGTCCGCGGATGATCGCATCGATCCGCGGCGACCCGCACGCGGCGTGTGCTTTGCATTTCTTGCGCGATTATGGAGTTCAAGCTGAGTTCACCTGCTTTTGCTGATGGCGCCGACATTCCCGTCCGGCACACATGCGATGGCGACGACCGCTCGCCGCTGCTGACGTGGAGCGGCACACCGAAAGACGCGCGATCGCTCGCGCTCGTAATGGATGACCCGGATGCACCGCAAGGCACGTTCACGCATTGGGTCGTGTCCGACCTGCCCGCAGACCTGACCGAGCTAGGCGAAGGCTCGACTCAGGGCACGCAAGGACGTAACAGCTTCGGTCGCAGCGGCTACGGCGGCCCCTGTCCGCCAGCTGAGGACGCGCCGCACCGCTACCGCTTCACGCTGTACGCGCTCGACGTGCCATCGCTCGCGCTCGCGAATGGCACGCGCGAAGAGCTCGAAGCAAAAATCGACGGGCACGTCGTGGGGACGACGCGGCTCGCCGGTCGATATCGTCGGCAGCCCGTGCGGTCACGTTGAGCGCACGAACGAGTCAGCCAACGACCAGCTCAATGTCGCCACCAGGATGAACGGAGGCGGAGTACTCAATGTGCAGCACGCGCCGTGGATATTCGTCTGTGGACTTGGACGAGGCGTGCCTACGCTTTCAGCGTCGGTGCGAAGAGACAAAGAGCGGCGCTCTCATCGCTTGCGTCGCCTCTCAGACGGCGGCGGGGCTGCCGCTGACTGCAAATGGGTAGCTCCTCGGTCATTTGCTTAGCGCGCGCTTCAGTGGATTCGCCAGATTCCCTTTCGATCCAATGGCAAACGATTCGAGTGAGAGCCATGTCGCGATCGACCTCAACTCGCCGGCCAGCGCGGCGGAGACAGCGCGGGGATCGAGGCGATCCTCGATGAACGCCGCGTGCACGATCAACGTGGACGCCTTCCGGTCGGCCTTCAGATCGACACGCGCCGCGAACCGGTCGCCCAGCACGAACGGCAGGACGTAATACCCGTAGATGCGTTTGGGACCGGGGACGTAGATCTCGATCTGATAATCGAAGTCGAACAGCGCTTTCGTCCACTTCCGCTCCCACAGCAGCGGATCAAAAGGCGACACGATGGCGCGCGCATCGACTGACTGCGGGATGCGCACGCCCGGTACGACGTACGCTGGCTGTTCCGAGCCTTGGACTTTCACTCGCTCGAGACGGCCGTCCTCCACCAGTTCGGCGAACAGCACGTCCGTCTTCGCCGGCGCTCGTCGTCCGTTCACCGTCAGGCGGTCCCACCACGCATCGATGTGGAAGTACTGCGCGATGTCTTTCGCAGTCCCGACGCCCATCGCGCGAGCGGCGCGGACGAGCAGGGCCTTCTTCGCGTCCGCTGCTGCGATAGGCGGAGTGCCAAGCAGCGCGTCCGAGAAGACCCGCTCGGGAATGTCGTACAACCGCTCGAAGTTCCGGCGCCCGGCGATCGCGACGCGCCCCATCCGAAACAGTAGCTCGAGAGCTTTCTTGCCCTCCGACCAGCCCCACCACGGACCCTTGCTCTTGCCGCCGTTCGAGAGCTGCCCGGCGGATAGCGGCCCGCGTTCGGCCAATTCGGCGTAGACCGCCTTCATGAAATCTTTCTGTTTCCTGCTGACGCCGGCCCACGCCTCACTCTGGTTCTCCATGCGCCAGCGCAACAACGGATAGAGATCGAGCGGCAGAAAGCACGCGGCGTGACCCCAGTATTCGAACAGCTCACGCTTGTCATGAACGAGTTTGTCGAGGGCGGACATCGGATATGGCCCGTAGCGCGAGAACGTCGGCAGGTAGTGTGCGCGCGCGAGGACGTTCACCGAATCGATCTGGATCGCCCCCAGCCGTTCGGCCGTGGCGCGTACGTGCGCCGCACCGGCACGGCACGGCTTCTTCGCGCCGAACCCGAGCGAGCTGAGCGCGAGTCGACGCGCCTCGGCCGAGGAGAGATCCACGATTCGATTTCCCGTAAAGTCGTTCGACGTCAATCAGGCCGGTATCTTCCGCGCTCGAATCGAAGCACCTGCCCACGCTTCAACGTGGCGTGGCGCTCGGTTTGCTGCTGGTCAAGCCGGCAGACTGTACCGCTTTCTAGACCCACGGCGGTGCCCAGAACGCGTCGGTGAGCTCAGCGAAGCCGTCAGGGATGTTCGCAGTTTGAGGAGGTACCTGCGTGTGCCGCGCGATGCCACTACTTGTGACCAGCGTCAGCAGCAGAACGATTGTGATCGACCTTACGCCGTCGACTCTAATCACTGTTAGACCGGGTGGGGACTGCGATCAGCCGCCGGCGTACGAGCCATCCGCATCGTGCATCTCGCCTCCCACAAGCGGTGGAACAAACGTACACACGACACGCATCCTCGATTTCACCGTCAGCCGGTGGCGGTCATGTTTGTCGAGCGCGTATAGCGTACCAGGCTTGATCACGTAGACCCCACCGGTCTCAAGATCCTCGAGCGTCCCTTCGCCCTCGAGACAGTAAACGGCTTCGAGATGATTCCTGTACCACCACGCCTGGTCCAATCCGGCTTCAAGGATGGCATCGGTCAGAGTCACGCCCATGCCGTCTTCTCTGTGCAAAAGACGGTAGCTCGACCAGGAGGCCGTTTTCACCTCGCCTTTTGTGCCCCGAATGTCGTCGGTCGTTTTCACAATCATTGGTCACCTTAGGCGCGACGTGAATGAGCGTAGCGTCATCTTGGAAAGATTTGCTCGAACTGTGCGGACTCCCAACGTCATTCTGCGTCGGCACCGTAGACTCGCTCATCGTCCACACCCCAGAGCACGTATCTCTTCGCGTAGACCTCTGAGACCTTGCCATCCTTCAGATGAATCCACAACATTGGGTACCATCGCGCCGCGTGTTTCGGAGGACGCGTGTAGTCCATTCGGCGATGCTGGATGTCGATGCTATCGGCAACAACCGCGAATGGCCTACCGAGAATGCTGTGGACCTCCGCCTCACTCATGCCTGGGTTCACGCGCCGGATGTTCGCGGCGGTGACGTTCGTGTTCGAGAGATCGGCAGCTCCGGAACAGCCACAGACGAATACGATCGACAGCAGGCAAGCGATCACGATGGGCGGCGTTCCACAGAGTAATGAGAACCACCGCTCGACCCGCCGGTTATCTGTCATACGTCTACGCTCAAGCAGCCCCACCGCGAGCTTCGAACTCGGCTCGCGCTTGTTGCAGCGCTTCCTGGACCCACGCTTCCCACTCGGCAACGTGCGTACGACCGGGCGGCTCGCGCTGGGCCGCTTGCTCGAGAAGGACGAGCGAAGCAGCTGAAGCCAGGTCCACGAGCCCGTCAAGCGCCGCCTTCCAGACGTCTGGCGACGGATCACGAAGCGCAGCCTCGAAGAGCGGCAGGGCATCTTCGGAATGGAACTGCCGCGTCAATTCCACGAGCGCGGCGCGAAACGTGGAGTCGCGCGACGCAGCAAGTCGCTTCTCCAGCTCCGGAAGCACCTCTGGTCCGAGCTCTACGAGACTGTGATACGCACTTGCCCATCCACTCGAGTCCCATTCACGAAGATAGTGCTCAACCAGCGCTACGATCTCGCCCATCGTCGACACTTCACCGGTGTTAGACGGCGTGCGCCGTCGATCGTAACCCCAGCGGATCTAGCGGCCGCGGACAAACTTTTGCACCCGTGCTCCGGTGTCGCATAGTTGCAGAATGCAGCCAGCTGCAGCGGTTTAGTACGACTTTGTCAGATTCGCAGATTGATTTCCGCGAGTTTCTGCATGGTTCTTAAATAGTGCGGTCGCGTCACAAAGAAATGCGCCGTGAGAATCTCCGTGATCACCGCGCGCGCGACGGGCAGCGTCGGCAATCG
>WNGB01016115.1_pt1 | contig 21785 bp, 18 predicted proteins | sample 5400681 | NCBI WGS metagenome assembly WNGB01 (sample SAMN13153367, study PRJNA577476) | soil metagenome | isolation source: 115 cm soil or saprolite under grassland replicate 2 | place: USA:California | collected 2016-06-15
AGGTGTCGGCTCGTGAGGAAGAGCTGTTCAGATGGCTGGATCGACTGGACCGCGATGACGAGACGGTGGTCTCGTCAATCCGGCAGCCTTCGGCATTGCGCGAGGCGCTGCGGGTAGCGGTGGACCTTGGCATGGACACCAGCGTGAACGACGCGACGGTGCGGGCGGTGCGTGACCGGCTGGAGACCTTTGCGCAGCGGAAGGCCCTAACGGCGCACTACGACCGCTATCCCAAGGCCCGACCTTCACTGGCTGAGCTCGCGCTCGCGGCCGCGGAGCTGGACGGCGATCCACTGGCAAACGAGCCCGCTCTGCTACGACGCGCAGCGGGCGAAGTGGTCAAGGTCAAGGCTGACGCCACGTCCGACGACGTGCTCGTGTGGGCGGCCGCGCTGCGCTCCGTGCAGGCGTCGGGGTGACCTCAGCGGTTGCTGTCGTCCTCGACAACGAGGCAGTGCAGGCCCTCTCTCGGGTGACCCACCCCAAGCACCGTCGTGTGCTGTCGTTCATCGAGGAGGTCAACCAGCGCAGCCAGCGTCGACGGCTGCGGACCACCGTCCTGGTCCCTGTCGCCGTGCGCGTCGAGGCCGGATGGGACCGCACAGCTCGGGACGCGTCACTGCTCAACCGGCTTGCGGGTGCGCGCGACGTGCCGCTGGATGGGCTCGCGGCGGATCGCTCGGTGCAGCTCCGGCGGGTGGCGCCGGTGTCGGTGGTGGACGCCACCGTTGGGCAGGCAGCGGGGGCTGCTGGGTCCCCGACCGTCATCCTCACGTCCGACGTAGCCGATCTGGCCCGGTTCGCCGGCCTGGTTGCTGGAGAGGTTCGGGTCGTCCGGGTTTGAGTAGCGTCCTCAGTCATCCGTGACAGCGCGCGGCCTGCTGCACAAGCCTTTCGCAGGTCAGGAACTTGAACAGCCTAGTGACGTGACGCTGCCAGACGACGGCTCTGGCAACAGCGCCCTGACCTGCGACCACTCAGGCCGAGCGTTCCTCTCGGACCACGGAGTCCGGCTCGGAGGTGTCCTCCTCCAGCTCGGCGCGGAGCTGCTCGAGGACCTGGATCGCGCCCTTGAGCATCAGTAAGCGCTCGCGGAGGAAGGCCGCCTGCGTCTCGAGCTTCTGCAACGCCGCCTGGTCGGACTCGAACTCCGTCCTGAGCGCGCCTAGGCGCTCGTCGAGCTGTCGTTGCACGTCGCCTCCTGTGGGTCGTCGACGTCAGGCGCTTCCCTCGAGAGCAGCCACCCGCTCCCGAAGCGCGTCCAGTTCGGCCTTGAGCTCCTTGACCGCCTCCACCAGTACGGCGGTCAGGCCGCCGTAGTTGACCGCCTTGTACTCGTGCTCCCCGAAGGCCGACACCAGCTCGGGGAAGGCGGCCTCGACCTCCTGGGCGATGACGCCGATGTTCACCCCTTCGTCGGCCTGGACGAAGCCGCGCCGCCGGCGCGGCTCGAACGACACGCCACGGATCCCGGCCAGCTTGTCGAGCACGCCCTCCACCGGTTGGACCCGCTTCTTCAGCCGCGCGTCGCTGGTCTGCAGGAACTGCGGGCCGAAGGCTCTCACACCGAATTCGACGTGCCGGTTCGGCTGCAACCCGTACGCGAGCCAGACCTGTGCGTCCTGGTCGTCGCTCCGGACCCAGTGGTTGCCGACGCCGTCGAAGCCGACGATCCGGGTGCGCGCGGCGTTGTGGAAGACCTCGCCGTCGACCTCGAGGTTGCCGCTGCCGCCCCAGGCCGTGCTGACGTGGACACCGGCCTTGGGCAACAGGTAGAGGATCTCGTCCGCGGTGATGTGCAGCCGCCCGCTGGCCGAGAACGTGGCCCCGTTGGGCAGCCCGACCTGCCCTCCGGACGGCGTCAAGATCGTGTCGCCGTTCGGGCGGATCTGGAACCGCCTCGCCGGGGGCTCGTACTGCCAGATCTCGAAGGCGCCCGGCTCGACTCCGAAGCCGCCGCCCACCGCCGCCGTGTATGCCCTCCAGGTGACGGTGCCGCCGCCCGCACCGCGAGTGACGAGGGAGAGCATGGCCAAGCCTGCGGTCGTGTCGTCGGGCGGGAAGCGGCGGACGTCGACCTGCCCGTGGGTGATCAGCGCGTTCTGGTTGGTGTCGCTGCCGACGTGGACGTCCTTGTTGGTGGCCCAGTTGAGGAACAGGGCGTCGTCGCCGTCGCTCTGGTAGTCCTTCCCGTCGATGTGGCGGACGGCGAGCACGGCGTTGCCGCCCGCGCCGACGGTCGCGCGCCCGTCCTTCAGGGCCAGTGGCGAGGCCGACGTCGAGAAGTCTCCGGCCGCGGCCGTGTTGGTCTGGAGGCGCAGGGTGCCGCCGTCCAGGCCCATCCGCCAGAGCCCACCCGCGGCGACCGCCTGCCCGGTCTCCCGGAGGGCCAGGGGCACGCCGGCGTGCTCCAGCGTGAGCGCGGCCGGGAGTGGGCTGGTCGTGCCGACGGCGACCGAGCCGTCGGCCAGGATGCGCACGTGCTCGGTGGCTGGGCTGCCGGTGAGGAAGCGGATCTCGGCCGCCTGGTCGCTCGAGGTGATCCTTGGCCACTCACTGGCGGGCCGGCCGGTGCGCCTGAGCGTGACGCCCGCCACCGCGACGTCGCCGATGACCGCTCCCGCCAGCGTGCGCACGCTGTTGTCGGGCGCGGCCGCGAGCTTCCCGCCATCCAGCTCGAGGTTGGCCAGCAGGACCCCGGGGACGGCGCCGGTGGTGCTCGCCGAGGTCGGCACCGTTGCGCACGGCCAGCTTGGAGATCTCGTGGATGCGGGTGTGGCCGGCGACCCCGGGGTCGGTGCTCGGGTCGGCCAGCGCCTCCTCGTACAGGAGGTAGATCTCGGCGCTCGCGTCGCCGGCGGGCAGCGACAAGGGCGGCGGGGGGACCAGGACGACGATCTCGCGGCCCTGCCCGTCGATGGCCGTGCCGGCGTCGACGGCGATCGAGGCGTCGCCCAGTGCCCCGTTCACGCGCAGGCCCTCGGCGACGCCCGGCGAGTGCAGCAGGCGGACGTGCCGGCGGCGCCGGTCGAGTTGGTAGTCGTCGGCGTCCACGAAGTCCTGGGCCCGAACGAACTGCCGGTCGAACCAGTTCATCCGTTTGTCGAGGTTTCGGTCTCGCTCAACCATCTAGACCTCCGCCCTGTCTAGGGTCACCGCTTGGTGCGTCCCCGGCCCCGAACGTCCATGGCTCGTCCCCCCACAGCATGGTGGTGCCGAGAAGGGGACGGGACGGGTCCGCGTCCTCCAGTTGCGCGTAGATCTCGCCCGGCCGTCCCGCCGTCCCGCTCGGCGGGGCGAGCTGCATCGTATGGCCGCGGATGCGCAGATCGTAGTAGGTGTAGGCGGGCTTCTCGGCGTCGAGCAGGGTGCGCGTCGCCCGCTGGAGCACGTCCAGGCCGATGGGGTGGCGCAGGACCCGCGCCGACGGGTCGATGACAAGGTCCACGACGAAGAAGAACGGCGGCCCCTCGCCGAGCACCGTCTGCACGCCGAGGACCGCGTCGTCGAGCTGGAACGCGGTGTCGACCGCGTTGTGGGCCCGCGTCAGGTCGGTCAGGACGAGCAGGGGCGGGTCGGCCTCCAGCAGGTCGTCGCGCAGCCACGCCCGCAGCAGCTCGTCCAGGCCCGCGAGCGTGCCGCGTCGGGACGCCAGGGCCAGCGCCCGGCGTAAGTAGGTCCGGTTCCAATCGACCGGCTTCTCGGCCCGCAGCACCAGTCCGACCCAGCTCGCCAGGTAGCGCAGGAAGTCGAAGGCGTCCCCCTGGCGGTGGGGGAACTGCGGCGGCGGGGTCAGCTCCGGGTCGAACAGGTCGGGCAGGCCGCCGGTGCCGTCCGGCAGGCCTTCGATCTCCCGCTGGAGCGCTTCGAACACGTCCTCGAACGCGGCCAGGAACCGGTCGAGGAAGTCGGCAGCCGCGCCGGCGGCCTGCCCGGCGCGTGCCCCGCCACCGGTGCGGAGCACCTCGGGGAGGTAGTCGCCGAACCTGACGCGCGGTACCACGTCGTTCACCATGGGACGGCCTCCTATGCGTCCACGACGCTCACGGCGACGTCGTCGAGGGCGACCAGCGACTCCGAAGCCACCACTTCGTCGTCGGCCAGTGGCAGCTCACCGCGTGCAGGGTCGCCGTCCAGCAGCAGGCGCTGGACGTGGTCGACGCCGGGGGTGTCCTCCAGGAGCTGGTACAGCTCGGATCGGTACACCGCGCGCCCGAACGGCCAGCCCGTGCCGTCGTCGCCGCCGCGCAGGGGGCTGAGGAACCGGCGCACGGCCGCCTCGGCGGTGCGCTGCACGGTGTCCTTGCGCAGCAGGCTCGCGAAGTCGCGCACGACGGTGGCCGCGATGCGCACGGGCCGGTACGTCGGCTTCGCCACCCGCACCCGGGTGGTGATCGGGCTGCGGGCGCGGAGCAGCGCGAAGGCGGCCTGGGCGAGCGCGTCCGTCGGCTCGGGCGCCGTGGCCCTCGGCTCGTCGGGTACCAGCAGCACCTTGACCACCTGCTCGTCGGGGAAGATCCCCGTGCTCCGGGTGACCTGGGTGACCGCCCTGGCTCGGGCGACGGCGCGGGCGCGTACGTGGACGGCTTCGGCGCCGAGGCCGAGCCGGAGCACGCCGCTGCCGCGCAGCTCGGCGAGCGGCTCGAGGGTCACGATGCCGGCCCCCGCGGGGGCCGCCCGGGCCAGGGCGGTCACGACCGGCGGGTCGGGCTCGACCGCTCTGGCCAGGGCGATGCCGGCGTCGTGGGGGTAGCGGAGCTGCGCGCGCAGGCCGAGGCTGGTGGTGTCCGCGCCGGGCTGGACCGACGTGACCTCCACCACCTCGGTTCGATCCGCGCCCACCTCCTCGTCGTCGACCAGGAGCAGGTCGCCCTGCCTGAACGGCGGTGCACCGCTCAGCACCAGGGCGGTGGCGCCGGCATCCACCTGGCCCTGCAGGAGGGCCGCGCCGGGAAGCAGGGTGAGCGCGTGGGCGGCCGTGCCGGCGCCGAGCTCCGCGTCCAGGGGCGGCTGGACCATGAAGAGGCCCTTGGTGACCACGAGTTCGACGTCGGTCGGGGTGATCGCGCGGCTGGTCGCGCCGAGCGCGTGCACGGCGCGGCGCAGCAGCTCGTCGACCGGTTCGCCCGGTCGCGGCCCGGCGCCGGTGAGCACGGCGAAGCGCCGCACCGTGCGCTCGGGGATGCGGTCGAGCTGGTACAAGGCCGCCTCGGCGAGGAAGGCGAACAGCTCGAGCAAGGTGATGCCCGGGTCGGACGGATTGTGGTCGGTCCAGGCCGGAAAGGTCCTCGGGATGAAGGCGCGCGCCTCGGCGGCCAGGTCGCCGAAGTCCTTGTCGTCCAGCACGGGCACGGGCAGCGGCACGACGTCTGCTCCTTTCACCTGCCGGTCATGCGGATCTGGTGCTCCCTGGCGTAGACGCAGACGTTGGGGTCGAGGTAGACGACGTCGTCCACGGTCGTGACCTGCTCGACGGTGGCCAGCAGGGCCGGTGCCGAGGCGTCGACGGATTCGACCAGGACCTCGTCGCCCCGGGCGAAGTCCTCGAACGCGATGGAGTCGATCGTCCCGCTGACCGGGTCGGGCGCCGCGTCGGCCGCCAGCGGCACCCGGACGCGGCCGTCGACAGCGGCGAGCACGGTGCCGGCTGGGAGGGTGGCGTCGGTGTCGTAGGGAACGAGGCGGGCCGTGAGGACCGGGACGCCGGGCGGCCCGCCGGCGACCCCCGCGACCGTCATCGGCGACGGCGCGACGATCGTCAGCTGGGTGGGGGGAACGAGCTCGCCGGCGAGCTCGTGATCCTCGACCTGGATGACGATGTCGTCCGGGTCTCCGCTCGGGGGGACGCGCGGCAGCCCGTGGGCCAGCCGGGTGCTGCGGCCGTCGGGGGTCATCACGATGCTGCCGGCCGGGAACCCGAACGGGCTGCCCCTTCCGCTTGGCACGCCCTGAACCGTGCCGTCCGGTGCGGCCGTGACCACCCTCACGTCCAACGCGACCGCGAGGCGTTCGCCTTCCCCGAGGCCCCGGACGACGAGGCCGTCGACCAGGGTGGCCTCGGCCACCGGTGAGGCCAGCCGCGCCGCCTTGCGGAGGTCGGGCGTGGCCACCCTGCTCCCCTCGGGCACCGCCACCCGGGCGATCGGCGTGGCCGAGGCCGGGAAGGTGAGGCGGCGTTGCACCGCGCCCGGCACCAGCCGCAGGCGGGTGACGTGGCTGACACCGGGCACGCGCTCGATGACCTGGGCGATCTCCGAGGCGTACACGTCCCGCCCGAGCTCCCAGCCGGCACCGGCCGGGCCGCCGGTCAGCGGGTGGAGGAAGCGGCCGAGCGTGGCCACGACCTGGCGCTCGACCTCCTCCACCATGCCGAGGTCCCAAGGCACGACGTCGGCGGCCACGGCGACCTGGATCCAGCCGGGGCCGATCACGTTGATCCTGCTGGGCAGCGACTGGACCAGGCCGGCCGAGGCGCGTTCGACAAGCTGCCGTTCGATCGCGGCGACCAGCTCCGCGCCCGGTTCGAGCTTTGGCTCCTCGCCCTGGGGGATGACGACCAGGGTGACCCAGCCGGGCTCGAAGCGGAGGTCCCGGTTGACGTTGGGCAGGCACGTGGCCCGCGCCACGCGCGTCCCGGCCGCCCGCCGTGCCAGCCACTCGAAGTCGCCGCCGGCGATGGCGCGGTCGCGGTGGCGCAGCGTCTGCGGCCCACGCGCCCGCACCGCCGCGACCGCCTCGGCGGCGGCGCCGCCGTCGGCCGCCACCGGGTTGGCGACCGCGGCAACTGCCGGCAGGGGGCTCACCAGCTGGGCGACCGACCCTGCCGGGACGTTGCCGGCCGGCCCGCCGCCCGTCCGGTAGGTCGCGCGGACGTTGCCGGTCCCGCGCGGGGGGATCAGCCCACGGGTGCCGTCGCCGAAGGTGACCGTCCCGGTGAGGCGGTCGAGGGTGTAGTGGCGGCCGGCCGGCCCGGAGCTGACGAAGTTGGGCACCTCCCGCCAGCGCACCCAGACCTCCGGCCGCCCGGTGGCCGGATCGGGGTGCTCGCGGACGGCGTCGGGCCCTTCCTCGAGCTCGATGGCCTGCCGCTCGGCGTCGGACGGCCGTTCGGGCTCCCGGACCTCCAGCCGCTGTCCTGGCAGGATCGGCGGGCGGGCGAGCCGAAGCATCTGGCCCTGCTGGCCGCCGCTCGAACCGAGCAGCTCGTCGGCCACGGTCGCCGCCTGGACCGCCGGCACGGTGTTGAGGAACACCCCGGCCAGGTGGCGGGGGTCGGCCGGGTCGCTGCGCCCGGCGCGGGCCCGGACCCACCGGTGGGCCTCCAGGCCGAACCGGGCCAGTGGGGCCGCGTCGGGCGGGGCCAGGAACACCACCGTTCCCGAGGTGGTGAGGTGCCGCGTCCCGTCGAGCGGCGCGAGCGGCCGCCAGGCGCTGCCGTCGAAGTACTCCCAGGTCGCGGGGCTGAGCGGCGAGCTGGGGGGCGCGGCCACCGGCGGGCGCATGACGACCCGCCCCGGGCTGGCCGGCGCCGCGGCCGCGGCCACGTACAGGGTGATCGGCCGTTCCGCGGGCAGGACGTCGAACCCGAGGTAGAGGGCGGGGTCGCGGTCGGTCAGCGGCTCGGGCAGGGCGGCGGGCGAGACGTAGGCGTCGAGGTCCCCGCCGGCGCGCTGGACCGCGGTGAGATCGGTGAACGCCGCACCGGTCTGGCGCAGGACCATCGGTTCGGGGTGGACGTCGTACGTGAGCACGATCGACTTGACCCTGGGCGGGTCGAGGTCGCCGGTGCCCGCCTTGACCCGGAAGCCGGGGCCGCCCGGCACGGGCTCGTACTCGGCCGGCTTCCCGTAGCCGCCGGCGACGAGCCGCACCCGGACCCAGCGGCCCTCCTGGCCGTCCAGTTGGCCGCGGGGCACGGCCGGCAGGGGCTGGATCACCGCGGCGTCGGTGACGGTGAGGTCGATGCCCGCGCCCGCCGAGAGCTCGAGCCCGGTCCAGCCGCCCTCACCGAGGTACTCCCAGACGAGCTCTGGCGCCTTTGGCTTGCCCGAGCCGGCCACCACCCTGATCCAGACGGTCCCGCCGGCCTTGCCGAACACCTCGTCGCTGGCCAGGTAGAACGCGTCGCCCACCCGGGGGTGCTCGCCGAAGGGCAGGAAGTCCTTGCTCGTGTCGAGTGGCTGGTCGCCACTGGCGGCGGCCTGCGGCGCCACGTTGCCGCGGCTGACGGACATGCTCAGGACGTTCAGCCCCAGGTCCAGGGCCACCGGCGTCAAGGGCAGCGGCGCGGGCAGCCCGATCCGCAGCCAGCCGCTCGACGCCGGGCGGTCCAGGCCGGGGCCCTCGACGGTCTCGCGGTCGACCGGCTCCACCGCGAACCAGAGGTTGACCATGGGACTCTCGCCGGGCTCCACCAGGATCGACGGGCGGACCGTCCTGACCGTCCCCCGCGTCCGGTACTCGACCTGGAGCTGCTCGAAGAACCGGGTGACCTCGTCGGTCGGGCGGCTGCTGCGGTAGCGGAAGACGAGGCCGACGTCGACGGGCCCGCCGACGTCGACGGGCCCGCCGGCGTCGAGCAGCGCGTCGCTGCCGAGCCACAGGACGTGGGGAAGGGCCGTGGTGCCCGTGAGAGGGGTGAAGCCCTGGACGTGCCCGCCGCGCGCGGAGGCGGTCTGGTCGGCGAAACGGTCGGCGACGGGGTCCACCGTGTGCGCGGCGACCAGTGCGGCGGGGACCGCGGTGAGCTGGGCCTCGGTCTCGAACACGGTGCCCGTGCCGGTGGCGCTCTGCGTCCCGGCGGGCACCACCGTCGGCGGGCTGCCCGGCGCGAGCGTGAAGGTCACCGGCACCCGCGCCGGGGCAGGGGCGAGCAGGCTCACGCCCATGGTCTCGAGGAAGGCGAGCAGGGTCTTGTCGGGAACCCGGTTGAGCCGCTGCAGGGTCAGCTCGACCAGGCGCGCGAATCCCTGCTGGAGCGCCGTGCCCGCGTCGCCCTCGGACGGTGGCCGCCATTCGGGCAGGCCGTCCCGCGCCAGCTCCTGGAGGCGGGCGACGACGTCGGCCTGGGTGCGGGCGTCGAGGACGGGCGGCTCGGCGCTCACCGCTCGCTCCGGTCGAGGTAGAAGGGATAGACGAGGTTGAACATGGTGTCGGTGCGCCGGACGCGGTAGCGGAGGTGGATCAGCAGCCGGCCAGGCTCCTCGCGGTCGACCGTCGCCTCGACCCGGTCGACGTCGATGCGCGGCTCGAAGCGGGTCAGCGCCTCCCGGATCTGGTGCTCCACCAGGACCATGGTGTCGGGGCTGGCCGGTGCGAAGACCAGGCCGCGCAGGCCCGACCCGAAATCCGGCCGCATCATGCGCTCGCCCGCGGCCGTCTCGAGGATGAGCCCGATCGACTGGCGCACGTGGTCCTCGTGCTGGTTCATGCGGAAGCGGCCGTCCTCGTCGACGCCGAGGGGGAAGGCGAGCCCCGCGCCGAGGAACTCGCCGGCCCCGTCGGCGGTCACCGCCGCTCTCCGATCTTGACCGTCCCCGTGGCGGCGACCTTGCCCACCGGCGCGTCGACGGGGTCGTTGCAGGTGGTGACCTGGTCCCCGTCCCGCGCCGCCGCACGGCCGTTGATGAACACGGTGGGGCTGCCTGCCGCGACCGTGCCCCGGTTGGACGGGGGCGTGGCGAACGATCCCCCGACGGGCAGGTGCGGCGGCAGGTTCGTGACGGTGCTCCCCGTGGTCGCGGCAGGGCGGCCCATGATCCGTACGTTGCGGCTCAGGCCGCCGTCCAGCAGGCCGGAGAAGTCGTGGGGCGTCGGCACCGGCGGGCCGCCCGACGGCGGCACGATCAGGTGGACGTCGGTGGCCGTGACGCGGTCGCCCTGCTTGGCGGCGGGCTTGCCCATCGTGTCCCCCCGGGTCAGTTGATGTCGACGGTGGACCCTTTGAGGCCGAGCTTGCCCTTGGCGTCGACCGCCGTGTCGCCGGTCGAGCTCGCCTCGATGCTCTTGCCCTCGAGCCGGATCGCGCCCTTGGGCGCCTTCAGCACCAGGTCGTTGCCGGACTCGACGGTCACGTCGCCGGTCGCCGTGTCCAGCGTGACCCGGTTCTTCCCCTTGGCGTCGACGATCTCGATCTTCTCGTTCCCGTCGGTGTCGTCCAGGCGGATCAGGTGGCCGCTGCGGGACTTGATGAAGCGCAGGTCGTTCTCGCCGTTGGAGTTGGCGTCGGGCTGGGCGTCGCGGCCGTTCCACAGGGCGCCGACCACGAACAGGCTCTCGGGCCTGCCGTGCTCGAAGGCGACCAGCACCTCGTCGCCCTTCTCGGGAAGGAAGAACGTGCCCCGCTCGGGTCCGGCCATCAGGGTGGCCAGGCGCGCCCAGTGCTCCGCCTTGTCGGCCAACGCCGGGACCTTCACCTGGATGCGCCCGCGCCGCTCCTCGTCCTTGTTGCCGGTGACGATCGCGGGGACGACGCCCTGCATGCGGCGCTCGGACGGTTCCTGGCCGGAGGGGAACAGCGCGGTCGCGCCGGCGGCGCCGTTGACGTGGAAGGTCGTCTGGTAGCCGCCGCCGCCAAGGGTGTGGGTGACTTCGGTGATCGTGTAGCTGCCGCTGAAGCGGCCGAGGTTGCTCAGCTCGAGGGGCGTGCCCGCGCTCATGTCCGGCTCCCCGTACGAGGTGCCGCTCCCGGAAAGGGCCGCGCGGAGCCGGTCGGCCAGGACGTGGTCGGCGAGCGCCTGGGCCTCCTTGGGGCTCGAGACGGATGCGTCGTCGACCACGACCCGGGACCCGCCGTCCGCGCCCCGGCTCAGCTGCCGCTCGCCGGCCCTGGACAGCCGGCCAGGGCCGCTGGGCCGGGGACGCTCGGCCCGCGCGGTGAAGTGCTGCTTATCCTTGGGATCCCAACCCCGCACCTCGACCACGTCGACCTGGCCGACGGTGGAGACCCGGGGCGTGAAGCTCTGCAGGTTCCGGCCCCAGGCCAGCCGGATGGTGGTCGGGCTCCGAGGCCGCCGCACGCGCTGGAAGTGCAGCGTGCGGTCCTGCACCCAGAGCGAGAAGCCGTTCTCGGCGGCGAGGGCCTGCAGGAAGTCGAGGTTGGTCTCGTGGTTCTGGACCCTGGGCGTGCGCCGCTCCGAGGTCTGGTCGACCACGGCCTGCAGGCCAGCCTCCTGGGCGATCTGCGTCGCGATCTGGCTGTCGGGCGCACCGCTGCCCGGGGTCGACCCTTTGAAGGGACGGTAGGCGGTGCCCCGGGCGAGGTCCTGCAGCAGGTCGAAGCCCTGCACGGTCACGGTGGGCGGTCCGCCGCCGGGGAAGTCGGCGGTGAGCGACGAGATCCGGCCGGTGATGAGCTTGCGGGTGCGTCCGACGTAGCCGAGCGAGACCTCGACCAGCGCGCCCTCGGTGAGCCGCCCGCCGTCCGCGTCGACCAGCTCCAAGGTGGGGTCGTACAGGTCGAGGCTGAAGTCATCCGAGAGGGTCAGGTGCTCGGAGACGCTCACCCGCAGGATGCGCTGGGCGATCGCCGGTTCCAACGGCCGGCCGTCGACGCTGATCGACAGCGCCGGGGCGTAGACGTCGGGGAGCCGCTCGGTCGGTGTGGTGCTCATGCCTTCACTCCAGCGCCGGGATGGTGAGCCGCTGCCCGATCCGCAGGGTCAGGGGGTTGTCCAGTCCGCTGGCCCGTGCGATCGGCCGCCAGCGGCGCGGGTCGCCGTACTCCTCGGCGGCGATCCGCTGCAGCGTGTCGCCCGCCCGCACCACCCGGCCCTTGGTCCGGTCGGCGGACTCGAACGGCACGCTGGCGAGCAGGGTCTCCATCAGGTCGTCGCCGCGCAGGGTCACCGACAGCTCGGCCCGCAGCGGCATGCCGATCGGGTTGAAGTAGACGAAGCGCTGGGTCACGCTCTCCAGCACGCAGGGAAAGACCAGCGAGCCCCAGAGGAACAGCAGGCGGGGCGGAGCGTGCGTCTGGGGCCGCAGGGCGGTGAGGCCGACGATCGGCCCGGTCACGGTCCGCACGTCCACGCCGGAGTCGGTGGTGTCGAAGAACAGCTCCATCGTCAACGTCTGGGAGCTGCCGCGAATGAACTGCAGCAGCGAGGAACCGAGGCCGGGGAGGCCGATCTCGGCGAACTGGTTGGTCCGCACCAGCTGGTACTCGGGCGGGTTGAACATCACCGGCAGCGCGATCGGGGGCGGCGGCTCCCGGATCACGATCAGCGCCTTGGACAGTGCCATCAGTACCGGCCCCTACGCTCGCGCTCCAGCCGCTGGCGCCGTAGCAGCCGCTGGTAGACCTGCTCGGCGACGGCGTCGACGTCCGGCTCGGCCGGGGCGGGCCGTGGGTCGGGCACCCGGGGCCTGGCCCCGTCCGCGCCCTCGGCGTCCGGGGCGTCCCGGCGCCCGGCCCGGGACGCCCCGTCCTCCCGGGCTGGCCTGGCAGGAGGCGGCTCGGCTGGTCGGGCCGGCCCGGCGCCAGCCAGCTCGCCTCCGTGGACCGGCCGGATCGCGAGGCCCGGCAGGGCGAGAGCAGCCGGCGGTGCCTGGCGGCCGGGTACGCGGGGCGGGAACCGCGGCGCGGGCGCCGGCTGGACCGGCCCCCGCTGGCCGCGGTCGCGGACGCCAAGGTCGTCCCCGCCGGGCGCGGCAGCCGCGGGCGGAGCCGGGCGCCAGGACTCGGCGTCCACGCGCGCCGGCCGAGCGGGCGGGGCGGGCACGGGCGGCCATGGACCGGCCCAGGGCGCCGCCGCCCGCCAGGCCGCGTCCGGGGCGGGAGGCCACGACCCGGCCGGGGGGTCCGCGAGCCGGCCGGTCGGGTGCGGGGGAGTGCCGGACCGGCCGGTCGGGTGCGGGGGAGTGCCGGACCGGCTGGCCGGGTGCGGGGGAGCGCCGGACCGGCCAGCCGGGTGCCCGCCGGCGGCCTGGCCGCGGGGCGGGCTGCGCCGCCCGGCCTCCACGGCCGGGCCGACGAGCGGGACCGGCGGCCGGAACGGGCCCGAGCCGCCGCCTGGGGGAGCTGTGGCGACCCGTGGCGGCGCGTCGTGCGGGGCCGCGTGGAAGGCCGGCGGTGTCGAGGCGGTCCCCTGCGGGCTGGCCTCCAGGAAGGGCGGGGCCTCCGAGCGCGCCGCGGGCACGGGCGTCGAGGGGAGGCCGTCACCCGTCAGCGCCGGCCGTCGCGATACCCGCCGGCTCAGGCTCGCGTGCCAGGCCAGGGCCGCGGCGGAGCGCTCGGTCATGCGCGCCGTGCGCCAGGCCCGGTCGAGCACGAGCGACGAGACCGAGCGCAGCGCGGGCGGGAGCCAGCCCTGCCGCTCGCTGACGCCGTGCGGGAGGTCACCGCCGGGTCCGGCCGCGGGCATGCGGCTCACCCGCCCGGGCGGCCGAGGAGCCTGGCCAGCTCCTGCACCCAGCGCCGCCGCTCGGCATGGTCGAGCCGCACGATCTGGTCGTAGGGCCAGTGGAAGTGGAGGGCGATGATGGCTACCTCCTCGTGGAGCTGGTCGAGGGGGTAGCCGATGATTCCCCCGGGTGTTCTGGCTCCATCGTGAAGGCCTGCTCGCAGTGTGGGCAGACGACCTGGACCGAGAGCGTGCCGTCGCCGTTGACGCGGTTGTAGAGACCTTGCAGGTAGGCCAGGTCGGAGGCGAAGAGGCCCTCGACCACCTTGGGGTTGACGACCTCGAGGTGGCCGAGGCGGACGATCACCCGGGACAGCAGGATGACCACCAGGTAAGCCGGGTTGGCCTGCACCCTCGGGTCCTTGAGCGGCAGGATCTCGTCGGCGGCCGTCGCCAGGCGCATCAGCCCCTCCCGATGGACCTCCCCGCCGCCGTCCACGTAGCCGGTCGGCAGGACGAAGGCGAACTCGGTCTCCGGTCCGTTCACGCCTGCTCCAGCCGCTCGCAGCTGATCGTCAGCGTGTGGAGGGCCACGGCGTTGGCGGTGGCATCGAAGTCGGGGCCGTCCCAGACGCTGGGCCATGCCTGGAAGAAGTTCCAGCGGACCTTTTCCTGGCCGTCGTCGCCGAACAGGACGATCGACCCGTTCTTGCGGTCGACGTGCCCGGCGACGGCGGCCATGTGCCAGTCGTACAGCTCGCGGGAGTCGGTCACGCCCCAGCGCAGCGTCACGTCGGGGTAGCTGACCAGGCCGGGCAGCTTGCGGACGGTCGGCGCGTCGCCGCCCTCGCGGTACTCGATCGGCTGGACCCTGGATCCGAAGCCGCTGACCTGCGAGAAGCTGCCCTGGACAATGCCGTCGATCTCCAGGACGAACCTGAAGCCGGCGTAGGGATCGATCCGTGCCATGCGGCCTGCTCCCTTCGGCTGGGCTGGTTAGGCGCCGGTGAGCTGCTCGATCCTGAAGATCACGAACTCGGCCGGCTTGACGATCGCCACGCCGACCTCGGTGACCACCTGCCCGAGCTCGCGCACGTCGGCAGGGTTGGTGGTGGCGTCGCACCTGACGTAGTAGGCCTGGGCGGGCGTGTCGCCGAAGAGGGCGCCGGAGCGCCACTGCCCGAGCAGGAAGTCGCCCACGTTGCGGGTGATGCGCTGCCACAGCGCCTGGCTGTTGGGCTCGAACACCACCCAGCTCGTGCCCTCCATGATCGACTCGCGCAGGAAATTGAAGAACCGTCGGGTGCTGAGGTAGCGGAACTCCGCGGCGTTCTGGTCGGCCATGGTGCGCGCGCCCCAGACCGTGATGGTCCCGTTGAAGGAGCGGATGGCGTTGATGCCCTCCGGGTTGAGCTGGTCCTGGTGGCTCGGGCTGAGCATGCGGCTGACGCCGAGCGCGCCGAGGATGGCCTCGTTGGCGGGCGCCTTGAACACGCCCCTGGTGGCGTCGGTGCGCGCGTAGATGCCGGCGACGTGGCCGGAAGGCGGCACGTCGGCCAGCGCGTTCGTGACCGGGTCGTACACCGTGATCCAGGGGTAGTACAGGGCGGCGTAGCTGGCCGCGGCGCTGCGGCCGACCGGGCGGATCTTGGCCACGTCCAAGGTGTCGGGCAGGGCGCCGTCGAGCACGGCCACGCGGTCCTTCATCTTGGCGCAGTGCGCGATCAGCTTCTCGTGCTGCGTGGCGGTGACCGCACCCGGCACGGCGACGATGGCGATCTCGTCGATCGGCTCGAAGGCCTCCAGGGCGGTGGCCGGGTCCTTCAGGTCGTCGTCCTTCGCTGCCCGCTGCACCCAGCAGGCACTCCCGCCGTTGTTGAGGAAGCCGTATACGGCGTGGGCGAGGATGCGGTTGCCGGCGTGGAAGTCCCCGAACTGCGTCCGGAACTCCTCCCAGGTCGTGACGAGCTGGGGCGTTCCGGCCTTGGCCACCGTGTAGCGGTCGTCGGCCCCGGATCCGGTCCGCCCGGGCTTGAGGGGCATCGGCACGTCGTCGGGGACGACGCCGATGAACCCGGCCGTGCTGGTGCCAACCCCGGGGATCGGCCGCGCGCTCGGCGGCACCTCCTCGACGTAGACGCCTGGTGACAGGTAGGTCGGCATGCCAGGTCCTCCTCGGCTTGCGGACGGGTCAGGGCGAGAGGCTGATGTCGTAGCCGGTCGGGGTGGTGGCGGGCACGACGATGGACGTCTCGTTGGTGGCGTGGCCGGCGGCGCTGGCGCGCAGGGTGTGGCTGCCGGCGGTCAGCCCGGCCAGGTGGAACCGCCCTTCCTGGTCCGTCGCCGCCGCCAGGCCGGTCGCGGCGACCGTGACCCGTGCCCCGGCGACCGGCGCGAGCGTGTCGGCTCGCCTGACCGTCCCGGCGACCTGGAAGCCGGGCTCGCCCGGCGGCAGGCGGAGCTCGGCGGTCACCACCGGGCGGCCCTCGGGCAGCGCCAGGTCGAGCTCCATGCCGATCGTCACCGAGAGGTCGAGGGCGGGCCTCGGCGGGATGCCGAGCGCGCTCCAGAACTCTCCGACGTCCCTGGCGCCGTCGGGCCGTGCGACCAGCGTCGGCGGCGCGACCTCCTGGCCGGCCAGGTCGCCCTGCAGGAAGCGTGCCGGGATGACGGGGAAGCGGCGCAGCCAGACCAGGGCCAGCCCCAGCAGCCGGTGCTCGCTCTTGACCTTGTCCGCCGCCCCGGCCGCCTCCGACCAGGCCGTGACGAGGTAGGTGCTGCGGACCCGCAGGGGCGGCTGACGCCGGACGAACCCGTTTCCCGACCGCTCCACGACCGGCGCCGGGTCTCGCAGCTCGACGTTCTCCTGGAGCTGGTGGAGGAACAGGTTGAGGGTGGCCTGGTCGGGAGCGTAGCCCTTGCCGGGGGTGACGAAGGCCACCTCGGCGTCGCGCAGGGCCTGCGGCGCGGCGGCATCGTGGAGCAGCGCCTGCAGCGTCCGGTCCAGGTCATCGAACATGCGCTCGCCCCGGGTCGCGGCGGGTCCGGGGTTGGGGACCACGGGTCGGCCCGGCAGGCGTGAGCTCCGCCGACCGCCGGTCCGCGGTCGCGCCGAGCGCCGCGGGTGGCGTCCGGCCGAGCTTCTGGTATTCGCGCCGCGCCGCGTGCAGCAGGTGCCCCATGCCGACCGCGTCGCCGTCCCCAGCGGCCAGGAACGCGGCCGCCAGCGCGATGTTGCGGATGCTGCCCCCGCTGACCTTCAGCTCCCGGGCCAGCAGGTCCAGATCGAGGTCGTCGGCCAGCGGGGTCTGCGGCGGCCAGACGCCCGTCCAGATCCGGCGACGGCTGGCCTCGTCGGGGAAGGGGAAGTGGACGGTGAACGCGAGCCGGCGCGCGAACGCGTCGTCGAGGTTGTCGCGCAGGTTGGTGGCCAGGATGGCCAGACCGTCGTACTCCTCCATCTTCTGCAGGAGGTAGGCGACCTCCACGTTGGCGTAGCGGTCATGGGCGTCGTGGACCACGGAGCGCTTGCCGAACAGGGCGTCGGCCTCGTCGAAGAAGAGGATCGCGTTGGCGTCCTCGGCCGCGGTGAACACGCCGTCGAGGTTCTTCTCGGTCTCGCCGACGTACTTGCTCACCACGCGGGACAGGTCGATCCGGTACAGGTCGAACCCGAGCTCGCCGGCGACGATCTCGGCGCCCATCGTCTTGCCCGCCCCGGACGGGCCGGTGAACAGGGCGCTGACCGCGTGGCCGAGTGACGACCGCCCACCGAAGCCCCACTCGTCCAGCACCCGCTCTCGCTGGGCGACTCGCCCGCACAGCTCCCGGAGCTGCTGCAGCTCGTCCTCGGGCAGCACCAGGTCGTCGAAGGTGGCCATGGGCTGCTGCTTGACCGCGAGCACGGCCAGGCCATGGCCGGCCTGCGCCCGGGCCGCGGCCATCAGGTCGGGCAGCGCGGGCGGGCCACCCGCCCGCAGCCGGGCCGCCACCGTCGCCGACCGCGTGGCGTCGGCGATCTGGCGCGAGGTCAGGCGGAAACGGCCGGCCAGGAGGTCGAGGTCGGATGGTCGCAGGGCGACGCCGTCGGCCGCGGCAGCGTCCCGCCAGCGGCTGCGGCGCTCGGCGAACCCGTGGACCGGGAAGTCGACGGAGACGATTCCGAGCGGCCCGGTCGCGGCCGGCGTCCACTGGCGGGTTCCGCTCAGCACGGCGACCCCCGGGTGGCCGGCCAGCTCGGTGAGCAGCACGTCGAGCGCCGGCCGGGCGCCATCGGCGCGCAGCTCGTCCATGCCCTCGAGGTACAGCAGGGCGTCCCGGTACCACGCCTCCCGGAAGGCCAGCCGGAGGATCTCCGCCACGTCGGCGCCGGCGCGGAGCGCCTCGTCGAGCCGGACGGCCAGCATGCTCGCCCCGCCGACGGCGGCGAGCGTCTCGGTCGCGCGGCGCCTGCCCGTCCCGGCCCGTCCCCGGAAGTACAGCCGCAGCGGCTCCCCGCCGCGCAGGGCCTGCGCGCAAGCCGCCGGGAGCGCCTGCCGCCACTCGGCGGGCAGGGACAGCTCGTCGGCCTCGCAGGCCTCGAGCAGCTGGGCGAAGGGTGCCAGGCGGGCGTCCAGTCCGGGCTCGCCGAGCAGCCAGCGCACGATCTGGTCGTCGACCTTGAGGTAGCGGGCGAGCAGCGGCGGCTCCACCTCCTCCTGGTCGGCCACCAAGCGGAGGAGACCCCCTCGGAGCAGCGGCGCCGCAGGGGTGAAGTGCGCCCGCCTGGCCAGCTTGTCGACCGCGGTCGCGCAGAGCAGGTTGAGGGCCAGGTCGACGGTGGCGCGGCGTTTGGTCACGTCGTCCTGGAGGAAGCCGTAGATCCGCTGGTAGCGCAGGTCGAGCTCTGGCGCGAGCGCGACCAGGAGCAGGGCGGTGTCGAAGGCGCCCAGGCCGAAGGCGTCCCGCAGCCAGCCGAGCTGCGTCGCGGCGGGCGTCGCCTCCGCGGCGGGCGCCTCGGGCTGGTGGAGGGGAGAGGTTCCCGGGTCGCGTTGCAGCAGGCGGACGACCTCATGGTGGTCGACGTAGACGCCTCGGAACCGCGCCGCGTTCCCGTCGGGACCGTACGCCGCCTCGGCCGCCGCCGCGGCTCGCCCGAGGAGCTCGTCGAGCCATCGCAGGGCTGGAAGCAACGTCTCGAGCAGCACTGCGGGCAGTCCGGCTCGCTCCCCCGACCGTTGCATGCGGCCCCCCGGCGGCTGCTCTGAATCCCTTTGGGGCATTCAGCAGATGGGGGGAGTATGAACGCTGCGCGCGGAGACGGTCCAGGCCGTCCGATCATCAGCCGAGGCGCTGGCTTATTCCAGGCAATGGTGTAGCTTGACCGGAAGGTCCCCGTCGGCTGGCAAACCAGGAGCGCTCGTGCCAAGGACCGGAGCGGGTTCGCCGAAGCTGGGCGCGACGTGAGCGGCGCCAGCCGGGAGGCGCCCGCCAGGCGGCGGCGCCAGGCCGCCTCCCGGTCGAAGCCCCGCCCCGCCGCCCGGCAGGGCGGGGGCCGGGTCGATCCGGTCCTCGGGTTGCAGCGCACGGCCGGGAACCACGCCGTCGGCGAGCTGCTCCGGCCGGGTACCGCTCGTCCCTTGGACCCTGGCCTGCGGGCCTTCATGGAGGCGCGCCTCGGCCCCGGCAGCGTCGCGGCAGGGCGGGTTCCCACCGTCCCCGTGATCGCCGGCACCGTCGGCGCTCCAGCCCTGCAGCGGCAGGTCGTGGGCGCCCGCGGGCAGGCCCGGGAGCGGCGAGCGGAGATCGCGCCCGAGGTCGTCCAGGAGATGAAGCAGGACGTCGAGCGGATCGTCGGACGCCTCCGCCAGCAGGTGCTGCTCAGCTCCCAAGAGTGGGAGATCGTGGGCCTGGTCCGCAAGTGGGCCGAAGCGGACGCCGGCAGCCGTGAGCGGACCGGCCACGGGGGAACCGACCACCTGGACCGGTTCCTTGGCGAGCTCAAGAGGCGCGTCTACTCGCGCAGCACCGCCCGCTCCGGATGGGTCGAGCAGTGGGCGACCGCCTACGACGACCTCTGGTACGAGCTCGAGGACGAGCGGCTGGAGGCGTTCAAGGAGCTCGTGGGCACGAGCACGGCTCGGGCCACCACCGGTCCGGAGAGCCAGCGGACGGCGAACCTGTGGGGCGTGCTCGGCAAGCAGGAGGCGATCGGCCTCTGGGGGATGCTGAAGGGGATGGGCACCGGCGCGGCCGGCCTGGTCGACGAGGGTGCCTGGGCGGTCACCATGGCGCTGCGGGCGCGGGGCGTCGACGTCGCCGACCCGGAGTCGGCCGCCGCCTGGCTCGAAAAGCAGTACGACATCTCCGGGGAGGAGATGTTCGGCGCCGAATACAAATCGGGCGAGAAGCTCGTCCTCGGCATGAGTGCCGCCGAGATCGGCAGCGCGGGGGGCGGCATCATCTGGCAGCTCGTCATGGCGGGCTCCGGGAAGACGGCGCCGGCCTGGGTCAAGGGCGCCCTGCGCGTGTTCGGCATCGTCTCCAACCTCAAGGGCATCAACGACTCCGCCAAGGCGATCGCCGACATCGTCGCCGCACGGCAGGAGAAGGGCCCGGTCGACTTCGCCAAGCTGCTGCAGGACGCCGCCTTCCTCGAGCAGGTGACCAAGCTCACCGCCAACGTCGTCGGAGCGGTGACGGCCGGGAGGACGTCCAACGCCCAGGCCGGGCAGGCCACCGCGGCCGCTCTGTCGCGGATCGGCATCCTGCTCGACGGTACGCAGGCGAGCGCGCAGGTCGGCAGGCTCATCGAGATCGCCACTTCGGAGATGAGCGCGCAGGCCAAGGAGGAGGCCGCCGGCAAGGTGGTGGTGGAGCTCCTCCACAGCGGCGTCTCCATCGCCACGGGCATCAAGGGCCACCACGAGGAATTCGGCGGCCAGCAGCAGCGGCCGCCCGCCCAGACGACGACGGCGGCGCCGCCGACCGCCTGGTCGCCCGGGGCGGAGACCGCCGGGGCCCACCGAGATCGTCGGCGAACCCGTGGTCCTGCCGCGGAAGCCGACGGGCAAGGTCGTCGGCTCGACGGCCGAGGCCGCGGCGACGCCGTCGAGGGAACCTGTCGTGCTCACCGACGAGCGCGGCCGGATCGTCGGTGAGAAGCCGGCGACGCCCGCCGGCGAGACGGTGGGGCTCGTCAACCCGGAAGGGCAGCGGGTCCTCGAGAAGGGCAAGCGGCGTGGCGCGCCGCTCCCCGAGCAGCGGACCAAGGAGCAGAGGGTGGAGTTCGAGAAGGCGCTCGGGCCGTTCAGGCGACCGGCGAAAGCCGCACCGGCGAAGGCCGGCGCCAAGAAGGCGCCCCCGCAGCCGCTGGTCGTCAGCCCGCAGGCCGCGGCGGCCGAGCCCCCGGCCACCGAGCGGCCGGTGATCCTCGGCCCCGACCGCAAGCCGGCGCGTCGTGCCCCGGCGAAGGGCGTCGTGCTGGCCCCGAGCGGGGAGCAGGTCGTGGCCGGGGCGCGCGTGCGCCTGGACGAGCCCCTCGGCGTCGGCGTTCCTCCGGGCACGACCGCCTACGGCACGGCAGCCCAACCCGAGATCATCCACCAGCGCTACCCGGGCCCCGACGTCATCCCGCTACCCTTCGAGTTTGCCGCGTTCGACGCGGTCCAAGGCGGCAAGGTGACGCACGTGCTGGCCGGTGGAGGACGCGCGGGCGCGCTCAAGAAGGGCGTGCACGTCGAAGGCGGCACGGCGATCAGCATCAAGGCGATCGACGCGGCCGGCGCGAAGAGCTACGCCACTGCCGACTCCACCTTCGGCCAGGTGAAAAAGTGGGTCGACGTGACCGCGGACTATCCGCGTCGGGGTGCCGTCTCGCTCAGCATGGTCGTCGGCGGCGAGCCAGTGCAGTACACCGTCGTCAACCCGACCAAGCGCGTGCTGCACGTCGAGCTCGCCGTGACGCCGACCAAGGAGCAGATGGACGGTTTCGCCCGCGCTCGCAACTACGCCGAGGACCACGGGGTCGAGCTCCGACTGGTGAGTCCCAGCCGCTAGCCCCGACCGCGGCATGCCGCTGTTGCCCAGCTACACCTCGGCTGACCCTTGCGCCTCGAGCACGGTGACCGTCGTCCCCGAGGGGCCGCACCGCTGCAGCACGTGGTAGGCCATCCCGGCGAAGACGTCCTGGTAGTCGTGGACCGGCACGGCCACGCGCGGGCGCACCCTGCGCAGGTAGTCCACGGCCTCCGAGAGCTTCATCCAGGCCGCGCCGACGGGCACCGCCAGCACCTCCACCGGTGCGTCCGGCACCGTGAAGGCGTCACCGGGGTAGAAGAACCGATCGGCCACCAGGTAGCCGACGTTGGGGACGTTGGGCAGGTCGGGATGGATGATCGCGTGCTCGCGGCCGTAGACCCCGATGGGCACCCCGAGGTCCAAGACGTCGCCATCCTGCACGAC
>WNGB01004318.1_pt1 | contig 21776 bp, 19 predicted proteins | sample 5400681 | NCBI WGS metagenome assembly WNGB01 (sample SAMN13153367, study PRJNA577476) | soil metagenome | isolation source: 115 cm soil or saprolite under grassland replicate 2 | place: USA:California | collected 2016-06-15
CAACGGTTGGCAGATTTTCTCCAATTGCCAGCAACAGCAGGATCAACATTGCCGTCGATTATCGAAAAGGAAATCGTCGCGCGCGGCGATATCGCCGCGATGTTGAAGTTATCGAGAGGTGATAAGTTTTTTCCGCCAGAGAAAGTGACGATTCGACAAGTCGTCACTGGCAACGCGCTGTGGCGGCCGAGCAAGGAGGCTGATGTGCTCCTGCTGGGCGACAGTTTTTCAAATATTTTTTCGTTCGAAGCTATGGGCTGGGGCGAAGCGGCGGGATTCGCCGAGCATCTGAGCGTGGCGTTGCGACGGCCTATCGACTCCATCCTGCGAAACAGCGACGCGGCCTTCGCCACGCGCGAAATTTTGAGCAACGAGCTCGCGCGCGGGCACGACCGGCTGGCTGGAAAAAAACTGGTGATCTGGGAATTTGCAGCGCGCGAGTTGTCGTTTGGGAATTGGAAACTTCTCGATCTAAAACTGGGTGAAGCGAAACCTTCTCGCTTTTTGAGTTTAAAAGCCGGCGAGGAGATCGCGGTCAGCGGAACGGTCGAAAGCATTTCGCCCGTGCCGCGGCCGGGCACGGTGCCGTACAAGGATCACATCGAGGCGTTGCATTTGGTCGATGTTGTAGCCGCGGGCGGTGACCGCGGCTCTGAGGGCGAAGAGAAGTCATCCTCAAGCCGAGGTCAACGCCCTCGGCTACGACCGGAAACCCAGGCTGTCGTGTATTTGTGGAGCATGCGCGACAACGTGTGGACGTCAGCAGCACGGTTGCGGCCGGGCGATCGGGTCAAGTTGCGTTTACGGCCCTGGCCGGATGTCTCTGTGGAATATGAGAAATTTAATCGCACCGAGCTGGACGATCCGGCCTTGCAACTAGAGGAACCGGTGTGGGGCGAGGACGTCGAAGTGTTGAATCGTTGACGCAGCGGACACAGACGCGCTGCTTCAACGATTTGTATGTCGCGAACGCGGGCTGAAGCTTTGGTGTTCGTCCAGGCAGTTAGCGGACAAGTCTTTGGTTCCATCCGGGTAATCCCCGCTTCGCCGCTCTTTGAGTGCTCGCTCAACGCGCGAACTTGGCTTGTCGTCGTTTAGAAACTCGCTGCGACTGAGTACTGATCTGGGAGCCGGCTCTAAGAAACGAATCGACCCACCAAAAGACATTCTGGTCGCGCACCACACGTCTCATGCGCTTCATGCGGGCGCTGCGTTCGGCGTCGTTCATGCGGAATACTTTCAAGATGGTGTCGGCTACCTGCTCCACGTCGTAGGGATTTACCAGCACCGCGCCGGGCTTGAGCTGCTCAGCGGCGCCTGCGAATTGGCTGAGGATCAGCACGCCGTCATCATTGTCCACGCAGCACGCGCAGTATTCCTTGGCCACCAGGTTCATCCCGTCCTTGAGCGGCGTGACCAGTGCGATTTCGCACACCCGGTAGTGGGCCAGCAAATCGTCGCGATTAAGGCTGCGAAAACGATAATGCACCGGCAACCAGGTGTCGGTTGAGAACCGGCCGTTGATGTCACCGACCAAACGATCGATGCGATCCTTGAATTCGTGATACCTGGGAATCTCTACTCGACTCGGCACAACGTTCTGGATCAGGACCACGCGACCTCGCAGCTCACTGTGACGCTCCAGCGCGTCGCGGAACGCGCGGAGGCGCTCCGGAATTCCTTTGCTATAGTCGAGGCGGTCCGCACCTAGCATGAGCTGACAGCCCGGAAAAGCCGCGCGCAGCTTCCGAGTCCGCTCTGCGACTTCTTCGGACACCGCGCCTTTTTCAAACGACTCGAAGTCGATGCCGATCGGAAATCTGCTAGCGCGGATCTCGCGCCCGCCATAGCGAATACGTTGGATTCCGGCGCTGGGGAGGACTTTTGCGTCGGGCAATACGCGCCGCACGCATTGCAGGAAGTTGCGGAGGTCGCGCCGCGTTTGGAAACCGAGCAGATCAAATTCGAGCAGGGCGCGCAACAATCGCTGCTGTTGCGGAAGCTTGGCGAAGATGTCGAATGGCGGGAACGGAATGTGCAGGAAAAATGTCAACGCCGCATGCACGCCGCGCGCGCGAAGCGCTTGAGCGACATACATTAAATGGTAATCGTGCACCCAGATGAAGTCGCCAGGCTGGCAGTGTCGCGCAATCGCCTCGGCGTAACGCTCGTTCACTGTTTTGTAGGTTTCCCAGAAGGCTGGCTCGAAGTGGCAGAAGTTTTGGAGGTCGTGAAAGAGCGGCCAGATGACCTCATTGGAATAGCCGTAATAAAACTCGTCGCGCTCTGCCTCGCTTAGGCTCACCGGGACGACGGCGTAACCAGCATCGCGCGTAGCCTCCTCGAGCGGAGTCCTTGGAATCTCGCCCGCGATTCCGGGCCACCCGATCCACGTTCCACCGCGCTCACGCAGAACCGGCTCGATGGCTGAGACAAGACCGCCGGCGGCAGGCGTGACTGTCCATAAATCTTCGCTTGTGAGGTCAAGGGCAAAGGGCAGCCGATTGGAAACGACGATGAGGCGATTCATTCTTATGAGCGGTTAAAAAGTTAAAAAGGTTACAACGTGACAACGGAAGTGCGGTCGGCAGGCCGTTTTGACTTTGTACCTCTTTTAACTGCTTTGTTGAAGCCTTCACAAGCTAATCGCGCGCCGTCCTTGATTGCGATTGCCGATCCTTGGAGTGCAGCCACATGTCGGCCTTTTTGAAAAGGCGGACATGTCCGCGCACCTCAAAAGGTTTGGCAGGCGGAGCGCCTGCTCTACAATTCTCAACCAAGGATGACGCGTATTTCTGTATTGGCCTAACGAATATGGCACCGACAATTCCCTCTGCGCTCGATCATATTGGCAAGATAAGCGCCGCGCGCGGCAAACGGCTCGCGGTTTTTCTAGACTACGACGGCACGCTCACCCCGATTGTCAGCAGACCTGAGCAAGCGGTGTTTTCCGATTCCATGCGAATGGTCTTGTGCAATCTTGCAACCAAAGTGCCCGTCGGGGTCCTCAGCGGCCGAGACCTCGAAGACGTTCGGCAGCGCGTAAATCTTGAGGGGATCATTTACGCCGGAAGTCATGGTTTTGATATCGCCGGGCCACACGGGCTTCGGAAACAGGTCGCAACCGAGTGTCTACCGATTCTTGACGCCGCGGAAAAGGAGCTTCGAGAAAAGCTCGCCGGAATTCCTGGGGCGCTGCTGGAGAGGAAACGTTTTTCCATCGCCGCGCACTATCGCCAGGTAGCGGATGAGAGCGTTGGCCGGTTCGGACAGGCGGCGAATGAGGTTGTAGCAGGACATCCAGAACTGCGCAGGATGGCGGGCAAAAAAGTTTATGAACTGCTACCCGATATCGATTGGGACAAAGGCAAGGCCGTGGTCTGGCTGTTGGAAACACTGGGCTTGGAACAGCCGGAAGTGCTTCCAATTTACATCGGCGATGATCGCACCGATGAAGACGCTTTCCGAATGCTTCAGCAACGCGGCGTTGGGATAATCGTAACGGAAGAGTTGCGGCCAACTGCCGCGCGCTACGCGCTCAAGAATCCGGCGGAAGTCGAGCGCTTTCTGCGGGAACTCGTCGCGCGCCTAGTTCAATGACGAAACCTGAACAGCGAGGAGATCGTGCTGCTTGTTCTTTGCCATTCGGGCTTCGACATTCCTTCGTCATTCCCCGTCATTCCGCTCGCCAGTCAAGCATCAGGCTATTGTCTTCGCCCAGATGCGTCTGAGTTGCGAATGGCTTTCCGAGCGCGTTTAGAAGATCGCAGAGCAATTTGGCGTCGTTGGCCGATGTGCGCTCCAGGCGGAAACGCCGCATGTTCAGCGGAACCAGTCGCGCTGACAAAAGCTGCCCAGTCTGCGAATCGACATCGACCAGGTACATCAAAGCGAGATCGCCGCGAAATTCTTCGTAACCGCTGATCCCTTCGTAGTCCGTGAGAAAATCTCCGCAGCCATAAAGAATTAGGCGATCTTTGAAAACCTCGATTGCTTTCACGTGATGCGAGGAATGGCCGTGCACAATCGTGACGCCTTCTTCGATCAAACGATGAGCGAACGCGATTTGTTTAGGATGGATATCATAACCCCAATTGCTGCTCCAGTGGATCGACGCGACGAGGAGATCGCCCGGCTGTTGATAGTGCCGCATCTGATTCGCAACTCGCGCGGCCGTCGCTTCTGAAATATCGTCCAGCAGATTCACTCCTGCCCGAGAAGGCGTGGCACTCCACTCCCGCGGAATACCGCTAGTTGTTGATCCAAATGAGAAGAGAAGTAAGCGCGCTTTATCCGTTACATTAAGAACGGCAGGGGCTGCTGCTTCTTCCCTATTATTTCCTGCGCCCGAGTGCGCGATCCCCGCTGTATCCAAACTCCGCAGTGTCTCGGACAACCCGGAATATCCCCAGTCCAAAACGTGATTGTTCGCGAGGGCGCAAGCGCTGATTCGAAGGGCGGAGAGGCAATCAACGTTCAGCGGATGCATGCGATAATGAATTCCCTTATCGGGCCACGGCGTTCCCTCCGACGCGATGGCCGTTTCCAGGTTCATGATTGTGAGGTCGACCGAAGACTTTTCTAGTTCTTGGAGCGCATCGCCCCAGATGTAATCGAAGGTCACCGGACGCGGAATCGGGCCATTGGCTTTCTCGGCGAGATCGACATATTCACGCGCGTCGCGCACATACGGTTCGTACAAAACCGGATTCACCGGATGTGGCAGCGCCTGATCGATGCCGCGTCCGGTCATTACATCGCCGCATAGAAACAAGCGCAGCGACATGACTCAAAGTAGAACCGAACTTCCAACATCCAACTCCAACACAATTTTGCACGATCACCAAGCGCGCCGTGCAGCGGTGAGTGTCAGGCCCTGCGTGATGGCTTGGCAAGATTGACCTGACCGGCCAGTCGCCGTATCGATATTCCATGACAGCGAAGGCGATGGTAATTGATGCGATCCAAAAATTACCGGATGAATCGACGATCGATGAAATCCGGGAGCGCATTGAGTTCATGGCCGGGGTCCGGAAGGGATTGGATGCGATTGAGCGAGGAGACGTTGTCTCGCTCGATGAAGTCGAAAAAAAGATCGACAAGTGGGCTACGAGGTAATCCTCTCTCGGGTGGCCGAGGCTGATCTGGTCGAAATCGTCGAGTATCGTGCGCGACAATCCCGTTGCAGCGGCGCGTTTCGGCCGCGCGCTCGTTGCCCATACGCGCACGCTCGCAAATTTTCCGCGAATCGGTCGTGTCGTGCCAGAGTTCCAGATCGAGACGTTACGCGAACTTATCCACGGTTCGTATCGCATCGTGTACGAAAATCGATGACGAAAAGAAACTCATCGCCGTGGCAAGATTCTGGCACGCCGCCCGAGGAACTCCGCCGCTCGCCGATTAAGATCGCAGGCGCGCTACCCGTTTTTGTTGATCGGGGTAGGGCTGGAAGTTGAAACCTGCGGCAGGCAGATTCATCGCATGCCTCGGATCTCATCGAAAAAGAACCGCCAGCGCGATCTGCAACGATCCTTTTAAGAAGCAGCAAATAGACGTAACCAGTATCCGGCGTTGGCTCAAAGAGAACCGCTACGTGCACGTCTATTTCGACAATGACGCCAAAGGCGCCGCGCCCCGAAATGCGCTCACTCTTCTCAAAATGTTGCACTGAGAAGAATTGTTCCGCAATTCGAGAGATCCTGGCTGCACGCGAGAGCGTCTGCACCTGGCGCCCGCTTGTTCCTGCGAAAAAGAACCGGCAAGGCTGCCGGCAACGATTTCTTTAAAGGAGGAAAAACAGCCATGGTAACCAATCACGACATCATTAATGAATTGAGGAAATCGTACGCGATGGAACTGGAGACGGTCGAAAATTATCTGGCCAACTCGATCGATCTCGACGGCGTGCGCGCGGAAGAAATCAAGAAGGCGCTTCTTCGCGAAATTGAGGAGGAGCTCGGCCACGCGCGGAAGCTGGGCAACCGGATCAAAGTGCTCGAAGGCCGCGTTCCCGGCTCGTTCGATCTTGATCGCGGGCAGCGTTATTTGCTGCCGCCGAAAGACAGCACCGACTTGATCGCGGTGATTCGCGGCGTGATCCGCGCCGAGGAGGAAGCAATCGATCAATACAAGAAAATTATTAAAATGTGTGACCCGGTCGATCTGGTGACGCAGGATCTCATTCTGGAAATCACCGGCGAGGAACAGTCCCACCGACGCCAATTCATCGGATTCCTCTACGAGTACGAACGCGGCGAAGCGAAGCGGCTCACCGCTGCCGCGGCATAGCCCTCATCGGAGCACCGATTTTCCTACTATGAAAAATCAACATCGCTCGCCGCGGATCAAGCACGTATCCTGGGGGCGACTCGAGGTGGAAGGGAGAGCGGAGCCTTACAAGGATGCAAAGCTGTTCCCTGGCGGATCGCGTGAATGGAACTGGCAGGAGAGTGGGACCGAGCACTCGCCAGGCATTCAGCCGGCCGACGTACAGGAACTGCTCGATCACAGCGCAAAAATCGTCGTGCTCTCACGGGGGATTAAGGAATGCCTTCACGTTCCGGGTGAGACTTTGGATTTCTTAAAGGAACGTGAGGTCGCAGCGCATGTATTGCCCACCGCGGAAGCGGTGCAACTTTACAACCAGCTCGCAGAAACAGAGCCTGTGGGCGGACTGTTCCACACGACATGCTGAAGATCCGCGGGGAATCGTTTCATCAGCCTGGATCAGCGCTTGAATCGATCTGAGAGTTCTGAGACAAGGCGCTCGCGATTGTCCGGGCAAACCTCGATTAGCATCACATCAGGACGTGACTTGATCGCGTCGGTAAACGGCAGGGATCGCGCAAAGATTGTCGCGAGCACTGGGACTTCGCTGTCGAGTGCCTCGTTTGCTACGTCCCGAAAAATCGCCGAGCGGATTTCCATCGGACCGATTTCATCGATCACCACAAGCCGCCGCCGGTGCACTGCTTCACGGACCGCTTCAACGCCGGTTTCCAGCGCCGAGAGATCGAGCCCGTACTTTCCCACGTGCTCGCGCGTTTTGAAATCGACATGCGCGAACACGACTTCCTCGCCATCGAGCGTCACGATCTTGAATCCGGCGCGGGTGCCCCCGTCGCGGATTTCCTCGGTGTAAAAACCACCAGCGCGTCGCGGCAGATTATTTACAACACGCTTGATCAGTGTCGTCTTGCCGCAGCCGGGACGGCCGGTGAGCAGAACTTTTTCGGTCACAACGCACGCCTCTGGCAATGCGGGCAAAACCAGGCGGTGCGCCCGCCGATTTTTGATGATTTCAATCCACGCCCGCAGCGCGGACACTCGCCTCCTTTTCCACGGTGCGACAGCAGCCACGACTTCGGCATCTGCTCGACATCCGCTTTGGTCTCGATCGCCTTCTCCAAAATGTAGCGCATCGCACGAAAGAGCTTTGCCAGCGCCTTCTCGTCAAGGTCGGCGATTTCGGTCGACGGATGCATCCGGGCGCGGAAAAGAATTTCGTCGGCGTAAATGTTCCCGATGCCAGCGATCAACTTCTGATTCATCAGAATCGATTTCACCGCGCCGCGATGTTTTGTGAACATCTTTTTGAATTCCGCAAGATCGATATCGAGCGCATCCGGGCCCAGTGCACGCTTTTCTAAGAATTCATCCACATTTTTGATCAGTCCGACTTCGCCAAACTTGCGCTGATCGTCGAACGCGAGCCGGTAATCTCTGGCAAAAATGAAAAGCACCCCCGTGTGCGGCGGCGCTTTCTCTTCGTCTTTGAAGTAACGCAGAGAGCCGGTCATGCCGAAATGCAGGCGCAGCCAGACATCGCCATCGGTGCGCACGAACAGATGCTTGCCATGACGGCGACTGGATTCGAAACAGCACCCTTTCAACCGTTGTGCAAGCTCACGCGCTGAGATGCCCTTCAAAACATATGCGCTCAGTACATCGACGTGAGCAATGCGTTGATGCAGCGACGTGGCGTCGAGGTATCGCTTGAAACTTTCGACATCAGGCAGCTCTGGCATCGGGTTCCATACAATTAATTCGGAGCAGTCTCATGAACAATGTGCGACGTCGTGTTGGATTTCGACGCGCCCCGCCCGCCTTCAAGACTGGATATTGAAGCTCGGAATTCGGAGCTTACTGAAGGTTATGTCCGCCAAATCAGTCGAACAGTTCATTCGGATGCTGAAAAAATCGCCGCCCGGGGCTGTCTTCAATCCGTGGTGGCAAGTGGATAAGGAAAACGACGTTGGTGGGAATGCGCCTGGTATCCGGCGAAAACAGTTACGCGCTTATCTTCGAAAACGGCTCGGCAAAGCGCGACTCGTCGTGATTGGCGAAGCGCTTGGGTACCGCGGCGGCCATTTCACCGGAATTCCCATGACCTCCGAGCGCATCCTGCTCGGAAAAAGGAAAGACGCCGGAATCGAGCCGAACGAAGTTTTTTCAGGCATTACTCCTCGGCGCACGAGTAAATCTCAAAAATGCCGCGATGGTTTTTCCGAACCCACGGCGACAATTGTCTGGAGCACGCTGTTGAAACTTGGCCTGTCGCCAGAGCAATTCGTTCTGTGGAATGCGTTCCCGTGGCATTCATTCGATCCACGCGCAGGCCTGTTGAGCAACAGAACACCGACCCAGGCAGAACGATGTGTCGGTATTTCGGTGCTTAAAGTTTTTCTCGACCTGTTTCCATGCGACGAATTTGTGGCGCTCGGTCGCATCGCCGCCGAGCAACTTAAAGAGTTAGACGTTTCAGCGCACTATGTTCGTCATCCCGCTTCCGGCGGCGCCAAGCTCTTTCGCCAGCACATTGCCAGGGTCGGTAACAAATTGATCTAGCTACCGGTCAGATTCTACTTGGGCTGGAACGGGAAATGCAAATGTCGATGGTGGGGACGCGGCCGGGGTGGGCGGTATGCTGGGGAATGGAGATTGTGCGGGAGAAGATGTCGAGGTTGCACTTGGAAGGGGAGAAGGCGTGGGCGTAGGAGACGGGATGATATTTTCCCAATGATGCAGCGGCACGGTCGCGCCGCCGATTTCGTCGACCAGCTTTTGGCAGCGTGCCTGAATTTTATCCAAGTCCGGCGGTCCAAATGGCTTGTCAGCGGTTTCAGGAAAAATCAGATACGTCGCCTTGAGGTCGTTTACTGGCCGGTTGTACGGGGTGGACAATGCGTTAATTTGCTTCGCGATCCGCAATGATGCCTCGCCCACTTTGTCGTTAGGCCCAATGTCGCCGACGATCGCCGGATAAATAGAATCTGCGGACATCACCACAGCATAATCTCCTACTTTAGGACCGTCCTTTCCGTGGGCGAAAGCGCCCGGAATTACGATGTAGGGGTCGGTCGCGCCTATGAGGAAGCTGAATTTCTTGAGCGTGTTGACTTCCGCGCGCAACCGCGCGATGACGTTGCGTAACTCGCGCTTACGCTCGGGCGCGATCGTTTTTAGCGCGTACTCATTTTCCGCGCGCCTCAGTGTCTCTTCCGTCGCGGCGAGATACGGATTGGGCGCCGGCGTTTTCTTTGGCCAGCGATAACTGGTTGCCGGTTTGAAATTGGTCGGGACACCGGTTCCTATGGGCATGCGATCGGCATCGGACCCATCGGCATCGACATCCATATCCGCCTGGAGCAGGAGCGCTCTGCGATGACTCTGCGGGTGCCGCAATTCCAGCACGGTTTGGCAATCAAAAAAGTTGTGGCGCGAAAGAAGCTGATCAAGACGAACAAGGCTTTCGCGCAACACTCTTATTTTTGTATCGTAAAGCTGAGCGTAAAGAGGCGAAACCGGATCGGCTGTGAGCATCGCCGCCAAGCCGGGTAACAGTGCGGGCAGTTGGGGGCTGACTTTGGCCAACTCCTCGATGGTCTTGTTCGGTAAAGGCACTCGTGCCTGCAATTTTAGATCGAGCACGTAACTCCCCGGATCGGTCCTTTCTGTGGTAGCATCGACTCCCGGCAGCGTCTCAACCGTGGAGTGAAGCGTGATCCCATTGAACAATTTGGCCGTATCCAATTTTCCGGTAATGACCGGGGGGCGAGTCGGCGTCGCTTCCGGCGTTGGCGTAACGGTGACCTCTGCTGGCGCAAGGTGCTGCAATCGCTCCAGGGAAATCCAGCGATAAACAATCGCAGCGAAAAGCGCGCCGAATAAAACCAGCACCAGCCGCCGCCACGTCCGGAGACGAATCCTTCCCACGTGATTACTTCTTTATCCAGGCGACCAGCGCCACGGTGATCCCGATTGCACTCAGGATCGACATCAAGCCTGCCGGCATCATTCTTCCGGTCCGCACAAATTTGGGAATGAATTGCGCAGCGAGGAGGAGAGAAATAATAAATGCTGTCGCCAGTCCCACCGCGCGATGTTCCGGTAGAAGAAACGCGGCCACGAGCAGCAAGACTCCAGTGATTGAACCGGCGATAATCGACGCCACGCTGCCCGCTTTGGCGTATCCGATAATGCCTCCGACAATCGTCAGAGCGCCGAAAACGATGAAATAAATTTTCGTTGCTTCCATGGAATGCGCCTCGCGCATTGGTAAGCCAACACGGCAATGCTGTCCAGCAGCGTCCTGCCAACAAGTCGTCGCCAATCTGTAGCCGCCGACCTCTGGGCGGCGCGGCGCACGGGTGTTTAGGAAAGCAGCGCCGCGCTTCGCAGAGCGAAGCGTCTACAGCGCGCGCCGTATCGCGTCGTTGTAAAATTCGACTTGGCGTCCGCCGAGGCGACGCACGACGCGCCAGCCGTGACTTGCAGCAAAATCTTTCATCTCCGCTTCAGACATTCCTCGCAGGATTCGGAGTTCCGCAGGCTGAGTGACAAAGTATTCGGACCTGGTCGATAGCGCGCTTGTAATTTTTGCGGCGAGTGCTGGCAGATGCTCGTACATAATATTTGCCGATCTACTGGCCGATTTCGCGGCGTGCGGGCTGGCGATTTTTTCTGACTCGCGCAGGCAATTGCGGCGGTGGTTTTTCTTTGCGATTTAATTTTTCTCCCAAAGCAAGATGCGCTTTGCGGCTGGGGGTCGGTCCACGCGCATTCGGTTTTTCCATGGGGCTTGGGGTTTCTTTACTCTTACTCCTTCTCTTGCTCTTGCTCCAAATCGAAAAGAAAAAAGCATCGCTTCTGAGCAAGTTAAGAGAGCAGCAAGAGCATGAGAGCGCTGACGACTTGGTCCCACTGACTGGCGCGACCGGTTTCCTCGGCTAAATTTTGCGGATGTTTTCGGAAACGATCGAGCTGCGCGGACACATCATCGACTCACTTATTTTGCCAAAGGTGCTGGATCAAATCTTGACCCGCGGCGCGAATTTTAAGATTGGCGAGATCAATATCGGCAAAAAGCGGGCGGATCAGAGCTTCGCGCGAATCGAAGTCTCTGCCGAAACAAGTGAGGCACTCGACGAGCTGATCCTGCGCCTGCGACAACACGGGGCCGAGGTTGCCAAACGCGCGGATGCGCAACTGGCAAAGGCGCCGGCGGACGGAGTTTTTCCCGGCGATTTCTACGTGACAACCAATCAGCAAACGTTCGTTCGATGCGATGATAAAGAGATCGAAGTTCAGCCTGCCATGATGGACAGCGCGATTGCAGTTGACCGCAAAAAACGCACTGCCCGGGCGGTCAAGTTTTTCGATGTCAGTAAAGGTGAAGAGATTGTGGTCGGACATCAGGGCATTCGCGTGGTTCCGGTGCAACGCTCGACGTCGCGCACTGACCTGTTTCAATTCATCAACACGATCATCGATGCCGACGAACCGAAATCGGCTATCATTGGCGAACTGGGTCAGGAGTTGCGACGCGCGCACGCAGCGAAAGGTAAAATCGCGATTGTCGCTGGCGCCGCACTTGTACGAACCGGGGCCGGCCAGCATTTGGTGCGCCTCATTGAATCGCGGTATGTTGATCGCCTTTTCGCCGGAAATTCATTTGCCGCTTACGACGTGGAACGCGCCTTGTTTGGAACGTCATTGGGGATGAGTCCCGATCTCGCCTTCGCACGAGGTGGGCACGAAAACCATCTGCGTGCCATCAATGCAATTCGCGAGGCGGGCGGGATTTCCGCTGCCGTGCATCAAAAAATCCTGACCCGCGGCGTTATGCACGCCTGCGTCCGTCGCAACGTCGATATCGTGCTGACTGGCGCGATTCGCGATGAGGGACCGATTCCCGGCGTAACGACGGACGTAATCGAAGCTCAAAAAGTCATGCGAAAAAAGCTGGCCGATGTGACCCACGTAATGCTGCTGGCGACGGTCCAGCATTCGCTCGCCGTGGCTAGCATGCTCGCTCCGACTGTCAAAACAGTCTGTGTCGACATTGATCCCTCGGCCGTGGAGAGAGCGGTTGAACACCAGCCTTTACAATCAATCGGCCTGGTCACAGACGTGGAACCGTTCCTGCGCGAACTCGCCGATTATCTCCGTGAGGTCCACAGTTAGTTATGCAGAAGCTTCGCTCAATAGATAATCCGCGGCATCGGGGACGGAACATAGACTTCCATTCTGGGCGCCCAGCGCCAAAAGCAGTCGGGGCTGAAACGAATGCAGCGAACAACCTCTCCTCTGGCCGCACAGGCAGAATGCCTGTGTTTCGCGTTTGCGAGTAGATTGGCGATCTTATGCACGAGCTGCTCCTTTGTCCGCCGGACTTTTACGGCATCGAGTACGAGATCAATCCCTGGATGAGCCGCGCCCGCGGCGCGGAGGCGGCGCTCGCGCAAGAGCAATGGAACGGATTACACGCGACGCTCTCGAAGCTGGATTGCAAAATCGAGTTGGTTGCGCCGCAGCCGAAACTTCCGGACATGGTTTTCACGGCTAACGCAGGGCTCACCGTCGGTCGCAAATTCATTCCGAGCAATTTCCGCTACAAGGAGCGCGCGGGCGAAGCGCCGCATTTTGCGCGCTGGATGGAAGAACACGGCCATGAAATCGCGTGGCTACCCGAACAGCTGTACTTCGAAGGTGAAGGCGATGCGCTTTTCGGGGGAGACGCGCTTTTTTGCGGCTACAAATTTCGTTCGGATATTCAATCGCATCGCGCGGTGGCAGACATGCTCGGCTGCCTGGTAATCTCAGTCGAACTCGTCGATCCGCGTTTTTATCATCTCGATACCTGCTTTTGTCCGCTGCCCGACGGCGGCGCGGTTTGGTTTCCACCCGCGTTCGATGAATATGGACAGCGCGCGATCCGCGAACATGTGGCTGAATTAATCGATGTCTTGCCGGAAGAGGCGATGCATTTTTCGTGTAACGCCGTCGTGCTCGAGCACGACATCGTCTTGCCGGAAGGCGCGCCGAAACTCGTGGCAACGTTGCAGGAACGCGGCTACCACTGTCACGAGTTGCCGATGAGCGAATTCATCAAAGCCGGCGGCGCGTGCAAATGTCTGACGATGTTCATGCCGCAACGTTTTCCGATAAGTGAGATGTGAGACGTGATTCGTGAGAGGTAAGTACTTTTTTTCACTTCTCACCTCTCACTTCTCACTTCCCCGCTTCTCCTCTTCACCGATTGTTCAGGACTACTTGCGGAGCAGATCGGCTCGCTTCAATCTGGGCGCTCACCTTCTGGATTTGCTCTGCCTGCTCTTTGAGCTGCGCAGCGATTGTTGCTTCAAGTTCGCCAATCTTTGCTTGGAAATCCCTGTGCTGCTGCGCGGTGGCCGTCTCGAAGTCCTTTCGCTGTTGCGCAACGGTCGCCTCCTGCTTTGCAACACTAGATTCTAATTCTTGCACTTTGCGGTGCTCTTTGAGGAACTCGTTGAGCAACATTGCATTCACTGCGTCGTAGCGCACGCTTTCGACCTCGCCTTTGTTATTACGGTCCACCAGATCGGGATTCACTTTTTCCACCTCCTCGGCGATGAGCCCCCACTGCGGGCGGTGGTTTGGATCAAGCTCGCCTTTTAAGCGGAAGGTGACCGGTTTGAGCGCCAGGAGCACTTCGCTGGCCTTGTCCATCGGCTTAATGTCCTCTTTGTAGCGTCGCGAGGAAACGACGGCGGTGTACCCAAGTCGGCCGTCGGTCATCCTTACAGTGACGTAGTTGTTAACACCTGCGCTAAAATCCTGCGGGGTCGTGGCAATGTTTCTGATCCAGGTGGTGTGGTCCACGCCAGCAACGCCGAAGACCCCTTCGCCGATGCAGAGATTGCCACTGCCCGTGATAAAAGCCCCGGCTTGAACACCCACGGCCGTGTTGTAGGAACCGCCGATGTTGTTACCGAGCGCAAAAGATCCATCGGCCACGTTCCAGAGGCCGGTGGTGTTGCTAAAGAGCGCACGATAACCGTTGGCCGTGTTGTGGGTGCCGGTGGTGTTGCTCAAGAGCGCTTGAAAACCGACGGCCACGTTGTTGTTGCCGGTCCTGTTGCGATAGAGGGCAGCAAAACCAGTGGCCGTGTTTTGGCTGGCGGTGTTGTAATAGAGCGCTCCATAACCGTTGGCTGTGTTGTGGGTGCCGATTGTGTTGTTGGCGAGCGAATAAGCGCCAGTGGCACTGTTGAAAAACCCGCTGGTGTTGCTAAAGAGCGATAAAACGCCAGTGGCCGTGTTGAAGCCGCCATTGATATCGCTAAACAGAGCTCGAAGACCCGTCGCCGTATTTTGGTTGCCGGCGGTGAGGTGGTTAAGCGCCTCGAAACCAGTGCCGGTGTTCCAGACCCCAGTGGTGCGGCTGACGAGCACCCCAATACCTTCGCCATTGTTGGAGCCGGGTATGTTACCGTCCGTGTCGGGACCCACCGCCTGCGCCATCGGTGCAAGCCCAAAACAGACAAGCAGGAGCGGGAAGAAGCCTCGACGTAAACAGGGCCGGCAATTGGGAATTCGTGTAGAGAGAACGATTGCTTTCATTTAATAAACCTTTCTTTTTCCAAGTGATTGACTGCGTAGTTCGGATCTGAAGAAGACCAGAAGGAGCTACCTGGAAAAGCGTCCTCTGCCTGGTCCAGATCAATTTGGTCGCCTCGTGAGTCTAAAAACAATTCGCCAATTTGCCAAGACCAAAGATCGAACCACCTTTCTCCACTCTCGCAAAGAGAGAACGTGCCGTAGATAAAACGCTGTCATCCCGAGCGGAGTGAGGGACCTCTCGCCCGCTGATGGATCACGCTGGATAAATTGCGTGCCGAAGGTTTGATTGTGAGATTCCTCGACTACGCTCGGAATGACAAGAATCACCGCCGGCGCGTGCAAGTGTCTCACGATGTTCATGCCGCAACGGGAAAGTTTTAGGTCCCTGATTCGGCGCATCCACGCTTAAAACTTAAAACCTAAGACTTAAGACTTCTTCTCTCGCTTCAATCGCAACGCGCGCTCGATCTTGCCCAGCGGCAAACAATTCACGACATTCTCTTTCGTCAGCCATCCTTTGCGCGCAATGCCGATGCCGAACCACAAATCCTGGAGACGCTCGGCGCGGTGAGCGTCGGGATCGATTACGCATTTCACTCCCTTTTCTTTAGCGCGGGGCCACCAGCGCCAGTCGAGATCGAGGCGTTTCGGAGCTGCGTTGAGCTCGACCCAGGTGCCGGTTTCGGCCGCCGCATCGAGTATTGCCGGGATGTCGATCTGGTACGGCTCGCGCTTTAGAAGCAAGCGACCGGTCGGATGCGCGAGGATGGTGACGAACGGATTCTCCATCGCGCGAATCACGCGCCGGGTCATATCCTTTTCGCTCAGATTAAAAACAGAATGAACGGATGCGACCACATAGTCGAGCTCGGACAAAATCTTGTCCTCGAAATCAAGCGAGCCGTCGCGCAAAATGTCGCACTCGACCCCGGCAAACAGACGGAAGTCATCAAACTTTTTGTTTAACTTTCGTATCGCAGCGACTTGTGCGCGCAGTTTTGCCTCGTCAAGACCGCGCGCTTGAATCGAGCTGCGGCTGTGCTCAGCAATGCCAAGATATTCAAGACCGAGCGCCTGCGCGGCTTGTGCCATTTCTTCGAGAGTGTTGTGGCCGTCGCTCGCTGTGGTGTGACAGTGAAAAGCGCCGCGCAGGTTTTCCTTTTCGATCAGTCTCGGGAGGGAATGCTTTTCCGCGGCTTCGAATTCGCCGCTATTTTCTCGTAATTCCGGCGCGATGAAATCGAGATCCACCGCTCGGTACAAATCCGATTCGTCGCGCACCTTTGGAATTTTCTCCACCGGCCTTTGCTTTTTGGCTTTCGGATTTGGCGGCAACGGCGCAAGGCGATATTCATTCAGCGTCCAGCCGCGCTGCAATGCGCGGCTGCGCAGCTCGATATTGTGCTCCTTGTTGCCGGTGAAGTAAGCCAGCGCAAAAGGATATTCCGCGGTGCTCACCACGCGCAGATCGCATTGAACGCCGGAACGAAGCCGCACACTAGATTTAGTCGGGCCCTGCGCGATGATCGATTCCACCAACGGATGCACGACGAAAAATTTCGTGATCGCGTCAGACTTCTTTGTCGCCACTACGAGGTCGACATCGTGGACAATTTCTTTTCGCCGCCGATAACTGCCCGCAACATCGACCTGCAGCGCGTCAGGGTGCCCAGCGAGGTCACTTTTCAATGTTTCCGCTTCCTGCGCGATCTGGCCGAATTGAAAATATCCCGAATGTTTCGCTCGCTCCTCGATCGCTTTGCAAATCTTTATTTGTGTCGTCTCGCCGAACCCTGGTAGTTCCGCGACGCGGCCGGTCTCGCACGCTTCGCGCAACTGTTCGATGGAGCTGATCTGAAGGTTGTCATAGAGCGCTTTGATCTTTTTAGCCCCGAGGCCGGAAATCGAGAACAACTGCAGGATCGCCGCAGGAAATTCCGCGCGCAGTTCTTCCAGATATTTCAGCGAACCAGTGGCTACGAGTTCCTTAATTTTATCCGCAATGCTTTTGCCAATGCCGGGAATTTTCGCGAGCGCTTCTTCATCCTGCAGATTCGAAATATTTCCGCCGAAGGTCTCGATCGCGCGCGCCGCATTTGCGTAGGCCCGAATTTTGAAGGGATTCTCGCCCTTCAATTCCAGTAGCGTCGCGATTTGCTCTAGCGCGCCGGCTATCTCCTCCTTGGTCATTACCGAAACCGTTAACCCAGTTTGCCGCCTCGTCATCTTGAAGCGACGCCGCTGGCCAATCGTTAAATTGGTAAAGGCGCTGCAATGTCAAAAGGTTGCGCTCTCCGGTTGGCGTTACCGATTTACCTTTTTAACGTCCACGTTTTAACAATTGCAAATCGCCGTTCGGGCCGCGCGCCAATGCATCGCGCGACTGGCGCTGCTGGCGCGGCTTGGTATTGGAGTTGCGGGTGCGGCAGGATCGCACGGGAGCGTTACAAGGTTTACTTAACCTGAACGAGCGGGGTATCGCGGCTAAGCGTCCTCACAGTGCGACCAAGCTCCACCCGGCCCAAGCAGTGGGCCCGAACGCGGAACCGATGCGCACGTTATTGTTAAGATACCATATCGCCGTCTGCCCCGTACTAGAATTGCGTTAGCGGCATCTTTCACCCTCGAAAAAAACCGATTGTGGAGCTTCGCTGCCGGGGTGCAAGGTCAATTTAGCTACGCAATCTCATCGCCAAAAATCGAAAATCCGTTGAGCCACCGTTCGACTTGTGAGGTTGTGGGTTCTCACATGCGGCCGCGTCGCTGGTAGAATTCGTAGCGCGCGATGATTGATTCGACATATTTCTTCGTTCCGGGGAAGTTGATATTTTGGAGGAAGGTTCGCGACGGTATCGCGGCGACGTCATCCCCGCCGCTCCATCGCTGCGCCCGGCTGGCGCCGGCGTTGTATTCGGCCAGTGCAAAGGGCATCGGGTCTGATTGTGTTTCCCAGTGCTGGAACGCACGACGCAAATACCAAGCGCCTGCTTCGAGATTTGTTTTTGTATCGAATAGTTTCTCGACGCGAAAGTCGGCGATCTTATTTTCGCGCGCCCATTCGTTGGCCGCTTTTTCGCTCACTTGCATGAGCCCGCGCTCGCCGGCGCCGCCATATTTTTTTGGATCAAACCGGCTCTCGCGCCAAACAACCGCTTTTACCAGCATCGGATCGAGATGATGTTCGATCGCAACCGAGCGAATCAGACGATCGTACTGATGAAACCGGGCCGGGCTCATCCATTCGTAAAACGCGTAAACCGGATCGCCCGATTGCACGGCCAGATAAGCAAAACCCGCCGCCACCGCAAGCAGGATGCACAGGACGAACTTGAACAAGAATCGAATCATGGCTGGCGATGCGAAAGAGTGGATAACTGATAGAACGCGGCTTAACTCAGTAAACATCAATCCACGCATCGTTGCTTCGATCAATCAAAGCTAATCTGTGTCCAAGCCGAGCTTTATTCGAGTAATTATCGACAGAGCGATCCATCGCGAGCTCGATTATCTCGTTCCGGAAACATTGGCGGATCGAGTCGGCGTCGGATCGCGGGTGCGCGTCCCATTTCGCGACAAATCTGGTCTGGCTACCGTCGTCTCGGTCCTCGAGCGAAGCGAAGCGAAAGGCATCCGGCCGATCGAAGCAGTCGTCGGTGAAGCGCCGATCTTGAGCGAGCAATTGCTTGACCTCGCAAGGTGGATCAGCACCTATTATTGCTGCCCGATCGAAACCGTGATGCGCAGTTTGCTGCCGCAAGTCATCCGGCGCGCGGAAGTCGGGTGGAAAAAGCAATTGTTCGTCCGCCCCGTGCGCAAGATCGACAACGCGGAAATTGAAAAATTGCGAAAGCGCGCGCCGCGTCAGGCAGAACTTCTAGAAGCGATCTCGCGACTGGAAACGCCGATGCGCGCGGCGGACCTGCTGCGGCAGACATCTCTCGACAGCCAGACACTGCGCGCGCTGGTTAGACGTGGACTCGCGGAGTTGCGCGAAGAAGCAGTTGTCCGCGATCCCCATGCTGACGAGCAATTCATCGCAACGTCGAATTTAGTTATGAATAACGAGCAATCGCTGGCGCTGAAGGAAGTCACTCAGACGCTCGACTCGCCGGAAAATGCGCGCCCGATTTTGCTGCACGGCGTCACAGGCAGCGGGAAGACGGAAATTTATTTGCAGGCGATTCGGGCCGCGCTCGACCGCGGACGCACCGCGATTGTTCTGGTCCCGGAAATTTCGCTTACGCCGCAGACAGTTGAGCGTTTCAAAGGCCGCTTCGCCGAAGCGCAGGACGCGGTTGCGGTATTGCACAGCCATTTATCCGAAGGCGAACGCCACGATGAATGGCACAATATCCATTCCGGTCGCGCGCGTATTGTGATCGGCGCGCGCAGCGCAGTGTTCGCGCCGCTGAAAAACCTCGGACTAATCGTTGTCGATGAAGAACACGAGACAACTTACAAACAGGAGGAAGCGCCACGGTATCACGCACGCGATGTCGCGGTCGTCCGCGCCAAGATCGAGAAGTGTGTGGTTGTTCTCGGAAGCGCGACGCCATCGCTCGAGAGTTATCATAACGCCACCACCGGCAAATATCGCCTCGTCACGCTCACCCAGCGAATCGACGAAAAACAGATGCCTCTCATGCGTATTGTCGATCTTCGGCAGGAGCGAAGAAAGGAAAAGGCGGCCGCGATTCTATCCGAAAAATTGCGCGCTGCCATTGCCGATCGTCTGGAAAAACGCGAGCAAACGATCTTATTTCTGAACCGCCGCGGTTTTTCCACTTCGCTTCTTTGCAGCAATTGCGGCGAAGCGCGCAATTGTCCGAACTGCAGCGTGGCACTCACCTTCCATCGGCATCCATCAGTCGCTGGGCGGTTGAGTTGTCACTTGTGCGGGCATACCGCAGCCGTGCCAAAGAAATGTCCGGCTTGCGGCAAAGACGCGCTGATCTACGCCGGGTTCGGCACGGAGAAAGTCGAATCGACCGTGGCGCACATTTTTCCGAAGGCGACGGTGCGCCGCATGGATGCGGACTCCATGACGCGCAAGGAAGCGTATCGCGAAACGCTGCGAAGTTTTCGCACCGGTAAGATCGATATCCTGGTCGGCACACAAATGATTGCCAAAGGCCTGCATTTCCCGAACGTGACGCTCGTCGGAATCATTAACGCCGATCTCGCGTTGCATCTGCCAGATTTCCGCGCGGGTGAGCGTACCTTCCAGCTTCTCACGCAGGTGGCGGGGCGCGCCGGGCGGGGCGAAACATCAGGCGAAGTGTTTGTGCAGACTTACACTCCGTTTTCGCCCTCTATCCAGTTTGCGCGGCATCACGATTTTGCCGGCTACTTTCAACAGGAACTTGAATTTCGCGAGCGCTGCGATTTCCCACCGTTCAAACACGCAATTTTGATCACGGTGCGTTCCCCGCATGAAGCGCGCGCAAAATTCTCGGCTGAAACTCTGGTGCGCAGATTAAGAGAATCACTCGGCTCTGAATTTATCCTAGGCGACCCAACGCCCGCGCCGCTCGAGAAATTACAAGGTCAATTCCGATTTCATATTCTGATCCGCGGCGAAGCCATTATGCGCCTCAGCCGAATCGTCCGCGAGACGCTCGACAAATTGCCGTTTCCGGAAGATGTGACGGTTGCGGTCGATGTCGATCCTTATCAATTGCTCTAGACCACTGTGAGCCTGGCGATTAAGGCTTTAGCGTTTGATCATTTTCGGAACAGTCGCCTTAGCAAGACTACTGAATGCGGCCACCGCGCTGTTCGCTGCCGAATCGCTCAGCCGCAAGAGACCGATATCCAGTCCGAGTTTTTTTCCCTGCAGCCGGATCGCCTTTAATTTCAGACTTTCTCTTCCTCGTAATGCGATCTTCGGCATCAACGTTGCCGCTTGCAAAGGCGCAAGCGAGCGAAGCAATGTTTCAATCGCGTTGATCTCGGCCACCATGTGGGGACGGACTTGATGTCTTCGACAAATTTCATCCGTCATCCTGCGCATCACGAAAGTATCCGGCAATTGGAGGAGGCGTTGCCGGTGCAGTTGCGAAAAATGAACCACCCGCCGCTTCGACCATGGGTGGTTCTCGGCCACGATTAACGCAAATTCATCCGTGCAAAGGCGCTCGTAGCGCAAGTTCGGCGAGTGGTGGGTGAGAAAGCCAAGACCGACGTCCATCCGGCCCTCTTCCAGGGCCGTCTCGATCTCGGTGGATGAGATTTCCTCGACAGTAATGCTGATCGCAGGATGATCGGCCGTAAAAGAGCCAAGGAGGTGCGGCACGAGCGGCACGTTCAGCACCGGAATAACACCCAAATGAAGCTCGCCGCGTAATTGTCCGGGTTCGGGTTCGCTGTTTAGTTCCTGAAGGAAATTCTCCAGCTGATGAAGGACCGCTCGGGCGTGCTCCTGAAAAATCAGACCTCGCGGCGTAAGCAGAATCCGCTTTCCACGGCGCTGAAACAGAGACACGCGAAGACCGGCCTCCAAGTCTCGCATCTGTTGAGAAACACTCGGCTGGGAAATTCCGAGGCGATCAGCCGCACGGCTAAAGCTTCCAGCTTCGGCAACTGCGAGAAAATAGCGCAGGTGTCGGATATCGAAAGGCTCCTGCATGGGAACAGGAATATTGTCCGGCGGGCTGGCCAAATGCAATCAGGAGCTTGACCCCGAAAGCGTTCGGGGTTGATTGCCGGGCCAGATTCTGCTTCCATAGGCAAAACCTATTGTGCTATTTCTAAAACCTCTGGAGACGAAATGATTCAACAAAAACTGATCGCCGCCGTCGCGCTTAGCGTTTTGCTTATGGCCGGTTGCAGGAAAAATCCTGCTTCCAACGCTGCTCATTCAAACAGAGTCCGGGTCGGCTACATCGGGTTGA
>WNGB01007119.1_pt1 | contig 21765 bp, 23 predicted proteins | sample 5400681 | NCBI WGS metagenome assembly WNGB01 (sample SAMN13153367, study PRJNA577476) | soil metagenome | isolation source: 115 cm soil or saprolite under grassland replicate 2 | place: USA:California | collected 2016-06-15
ATAACCGAGCGCCCGCCCAACACGCCCATGTTGATGACAGGCCGCGTCCGCACACAATATAATGGCTACAGAATTTCAGACACTTGATCGGGCGGATGAAAGGTAGCGCTCCTGATGAAAAAGGTTTACACGGCCGCCGTGGGAGCCCAGGTCGCCCTGGACCGCCTCAACGAGGAGAAAAGCATGGCGCAGATCAGCGCCGAATATGGCGTCCACCCGAATGTCTTGCGCGACTGGCGCACCCAAGCGCTGAAGGGTTTGACGACGATCTTTGAGAGACCGGACGACCTGACCGCGACCAAGGCCGCTCACGCCCAGCAACTGGAGGAGCTTTACGCCGAGATTGGCCGCCTCACAACCCAGCTCAACTGGCTGAAAAAAAAGCTGCCACCCTCCCTTCTCACGTCCGACGCGCGCTGATCGAGCAGGGTGCCGACACGCTGTCGCTGCGCACGCAGGCGGCACTGCTCACGATCAGTCGTACGCATCTGTATTACCGGCCATCGCCACCATCGGCGCGGGAGGTGGCGATCAAACAGCGCATCGACGAGCTGTTTACCGCCTGCCCGTTCTATGGATCGCGCAAGCTTCAGGTGCTGCTGGAGCCGGAGTTCGGCCCGATTGCGCGCAATACGGTGCGCCGCTACATGCACGCGATGGGGATTGTTGCGGTCTATCCCGGCCCTAATCTCAGCAAACGACATCCGGACCATCGCGTGTATCCCTATCTGTTGCGGCATGTCAGCGCAACCTATCCCAATCACGTGTGGGGCGTGGACATCACGTATGTCCGCCGGCGCGGTGGCTGGTTGTACCTGGTCGCAGTACTGGATTGGTGCTCGCGTTATGTGGTCAGTTGGGCCTTGGATGACACGCTGGAGATCCCCTTTGTGCTGGAGGCGGTCGAGCAGGCGCTGGCGCTGGCGACCCCGACGATTTGGCATAGCGATCCGGGCAGCCAGTTCACCAGCCCGCTCTACACCCAGCGTCTGGAGGCCGCGGGGGTGCGGATCAGCATTGACGGGCACTCGATAACATCTTTACGGAGCGCTTCTGGCGCTCAATGGTATGATCACACATGACACCTTCTGCTGCACGTGCCGGGGCACGCGCCACCTCTCGTGGTGGCGACGGCCCGTGCGGCTCCGGCAGTCGTTCGGACTGACCGCGTATCCTTCGGCGGTATGGTTCGCCCAGGCGCAGGCGGATACCATGAAGGCAAACCGTTCTTGGCAGGTGACCCGAAGCGCAATTGCCCGCACTGACGGTGCGCGACGGGGGGAGTATGCCTACCAGTGCCGCTGGCACTGGGCGCGGGAAGCCGACCCAGGCAGCCAGCCTGTGCCAGCACCAGCTCACAAGCAGAACACCCATGGAAATCGCGCGGTATGCCCGCGGGTCGACCCGCCGCCAACAACAGAGCCAGACGATTGACCAGCAACGCGACCGTTTGCGGGCGCATGGCGCCCAGCATTCCGCGTGGCAGCTGGCCGCCGCGCACAGCTACCGCGCGGATGGCTCTAGCGCTGCCACGCTCAAGCGCCCTGGCCGGGATCGCTTGCGCGATCACGCCGCCTGTGCGGCCTTCGAGCAAGTGCGGATCAGCGCACCCGATCGGCTGGCGCGCACCGATGTCCATCAGATGCTGCGCATCGACGAACTGGCCCCGCAGGGCGGCCAGGTTGTGGTGCGCGATCGCCCCATGAGCGACGATCCCCACGACCAACTGCTGCGCCAGATTCGCGGCGCCGTGGCTGCGTATGCACGCACCTTGATCGCCGACCGCCCCCGCCGGGCAGCCCACGCTGGAATGTGGCCCGTAGCCGATGTGTACCGTTTGCGCTGGAACTGAGATCGCGGGGTTGGTTGAGGAATCACTTTGCGCTGGGACTGATCGCGGGGTTGGTTGAGAAATGATCGCTGCCGAAATGCCCCAGCATACGGTCAGGTTAGCGATCCTCCAGCAGTGCGGGCCAGTGCCCACCTGCGGGGTGCGGGCCACCCCGATAGGCGTCCTTGTGCGCCAGCACCACTGTCAGCGCGCGCTGACTCCAGCGCGCGCCGCCCTGGTCGCGCAGCAGTTGCACCAGCTCTGGCACGGTCGCACCCGCATCATGCAGCAGGAAGATCCGCCGCACGATCGGCGCATTCGCGGGGTCGATTGCGATACCGTCGGCGGTCTGGCGATACCCAAATGGGAGTGCTACCCGCCGCGTGCGCGGCAAAGGCGCGTGTGCGACCACGGGTGAGTCTGCCACGGGTGCCGGCGGCGCGGGCGCGAGCGACGCGGCCAGGCGCGATGGCGCTGCACGCTGGGCGATCCCAGCCAGCGCGCGTACGACGAGCAGTGCGAAGCTGCCGTGCGCGGTCGTTGTGTCGAATGCCTCATGGAGGCTGACGAGGTCGACGCCGTGCCGCGCTAGCAGATCGAGGAGCCCAAGCACTGCCTCGACCTGCGGCCCCAGGCTGATCAATGCCGGGATGACGACGATCTCACACGCGTTATCCTGCACCCTGGCACGCAGCTCTTGGAGCGCTGGGCGCATGCTGGCCGATGTGGACGCTGGCTCGTCGACAAGCACGTCAACAATCGGCCAACTGCGTGCCGCCGCCCAAACTTCGCAGCGGCGCTGCTGCTGCTGCGGCTCCATCCGGCAGACCTCGATCGCTGTCGGGTCGGCCCACAGGTAGATTAGGGCGCGCGTCTGCAATGGGTGGATGGGTTCAGTCGTACGTGTGACATCGTGCATCACCGTGACACTTTCTTCAGCGCACATATGCCCAGCCGTAAATGGAGCGCTTCCGCCTGATCATCAAAACTTGCTCGGGAAACTGTCGATGTTACGCTACAGGAGTGCTGTGTCGTGTGGCGGCACTCATGATGGCCGCGACGCAAATCGCCTGCTCGCCGTGGTTAGATGCGCTTTTGTTGTTACGCCAGATATTCTTCACAGTGCAAATCCTGAATGGCGAGCATCGCCTTTTCCAACTGATGCCAGCGGTGATAGCCCCAGTGCGCTCCTTGAAACACCCAGGCCCAGAACGGCACCAAGAGGTTGCTGATCACCTGCATACGATAGTCGTCCCAGCACGCCTGCCAGTCATAGCCCGCAACGCCGTTCTGGCGGAGTTGCTCATAATAGCCTCTGACCGCCCTGTGCTCCATGCGCGCCCGCCGTTCGGGATACCAGGACAGTGCGATCAAGTAGGCGACGTCATGGAGTCCAACGTCGACACCCCACTGTTGCCAATCGATCAGGAAGACACGCTGCTCTCTGACATGTCGCGGCAACAGAAAGTTTCCCGTATGCGCATCATTATGAACCAGGGTAAGCGTCTGGAGCTGGGCGAGCCGACGGGTCAACACGCTTGGATAGCGCTCGAGAACGCGTTCATAGACACCTCGCCGTTCGACAGACAGCCGATCACCAAGATAATCGACATACGCGGGAAAGACGTTCTCAAGTTGCGTGAACGATGTGCGGATCGCTTCAGTGGTGGGCAGGGTACCAACTCGTTGGCCCAACTGCTGGCGGCCCCACCAAAACGCATGCACCGTGGCAAGCGCCGCCAGCATGCGGTCGAGATCACTGCTCCTGGCGGGTTCCTCGGGATGAATCGTCTGATGCGTCTCCGAGACATCCTCGAGGAGCAGATGATAGGCCCCGGACTCGGAGTTGTAGGTAGCGTCGAAACAGATCGGCGTCGGGGGAAGCGGCATCTGCGCAGCGACGGAGCGATAAAAGGCTACCTCGTGCTCACCTGCGTCCTTATGCAGTGCCCCATCCTGCGCTTTCAAATACAAGCGCGTCGGAGCAGAGCGCGTGGCATCCGAGGAATACCGAATATCAATTCGGTTGCGCTTATGAAAGCCTGGCCCTTCGGCAGTGTCTGTTTGGCTGCCCTGCGGCGCGACAGCAGTGACAGCGCCTTGTTTGAGATGCCCACCTTGCCGAAGCACAGCAGTCAACCATTCGGGCGTGATTTGGTCTGCGGAAACAATTGGCTGCATCGTTGATGACTCCTCGGTCGTGTGCGCACCTTGGCTCCGAACGGTATGGTGTTTAGGGAACGCGAGCGTACTGCAGGCGAATGTGTTAAGGCCAAGGCTCTCGCGCAGCGATCAACTGGAATACCATAATAGGCGAGTTCACACATGTGCTGATGATTGGTGCGCTATAGCGCGGCACCCCATCACAAAATCCTGCCCAGTTGCAGTATACCCAATGCTCGTTTCAAATTGGCGCAGAAACACGAAGCGCATCCATCCGCCTTCGGGATTGGTAGGGTCGCGGGTATCAGGAAATTCCCCTTCGCCGGGCGGGGTGGTACAATCCCGCAGCAGAATCACCCGATAATTATGCTGCCGCGCCCCCATACAGGTGTGGTACAGGCACGAGCGCAAGGCAAAGCCGACCGCCAGCAAAGTTGTTATACCCCACGACCGCAAGTAGTAGTCCGCGTTGGTCGATTGAAAGCCATCTTTGCTGGATTTGGGGAAATCCGCTTCATCGGCAGCCGGCGCAATCGCAGCATGATAGGTGGGGATTGCACCCGTCCATTGCGGCGGCTCGAAGAAGATTGTATTCATGCGTTCGATACGATGCACAATGGTTCCATCGGGTGGTAACGGGATCGGCCACGCTCGGGCGAAATGCGCAACCCCCGCGATCAATAGACCATGATAGCCTGGCGCAAGGATCGCGGTCTCAATGACTGCGGCATAATGCGCATCGCGCTGTTCTAGCCAGGGAAAGATATCGGCTTGGCGCGTGATCTGTGTCCAGTCGACTGGTGGATCGCCTAAGCACACACGCAGCCGTTGCGCTGACGGCAGCGTGCGATTGATACCCCGCACGGTGCGAAAAAACTGTTCATAGATCGGTGCATCAAAGCCCCAGCCGAAGAAGTCACGCCACACCGGACGGAGATCACGCGCGGCTATGGGTTCACCGGCGATAAAGCGATCCATGAGCGCCTGATAGCGGGCATTCCCAAATTCGACGACGATCACCTGGACGGTTGCGGGAAAGGACGGGTGATGGAGTAAGGCAGTGACGAAATCGGCCTGCTCCTGGAGCATATGCACTTCGCCAAGGGCGACCAGCGGGTGGGTTGCAAAGAGGTCAAGCAGACCGCTGATAGCCGGCGTTGGTTCGAGGGTGCCATGAGACGTTGTCATGCTGACCTCGGTATCCTCACAGCTGTTCGGCACATGGGTAGCCATGGATGCTGATCGATAGCATTGATACCATCGTAGGGAGGATTGCTGCCCAAGGGATTGTCCATCACTCGTGCTGCACCGATAGATCGGGAAAGCTGTTGAGCGGCAACCAGCGTTCAACATGCACACGATTTGTCGCCGCCTTGCGGCGGTCGCGTGCATGGGCAGGTTGGGCGGCGTTTACGCAGCACCGTCGGATATCTCGATGTGTTCTGCTTCTAAACGCGCGTAGATGGCTGCAATCATCGTCACCATCTCCGCTGCTGGTGCATCCTTCCGCCGCAGGTCCGCGAGTGTGTCGGTGCGATAGAGCTGTGTGCCAAGCCGCACACCAGCGGGAACGGCTGCGCTGAGCGCGGTAATAATCTTGCCAGGTTGCCCCTGCGTGGCGCGCAAGCGCCATTCCACACGCAGCGCCACCGAGAGCACTTCCAGCAGCGGGTCGTCTGGCCCGGCCGCTTGAACGCCACGCGAGCGGAGGAACGGCGTGACCTCCAGCAAGCAGGCACTGCCGGCGGTCGGGTCACACGCAGCATAATGAAAGCCGCGTAATGGCATAACGCAAATCGCGCCAAAACAGAGCGGGCATGGAGCGGGTTCGACGAAATGAGGCGGCGCGATTCTCGATGCCTGCTACTGATCGCTCAGGGGCTTTGACAGCGGCGTTTGCCGGCCGGACGCTTGTATAGCATGGTTATAGATGCGCACAGCGGCGTCTCGATGCCATGGCAACGATGGGTGAACGTGAATTTCGTGCTGATGTGTCGGCCATTGCCCGGATTGCTGGCGGCACAGGAACGCCACCTCTGCCTCGATGGTTTCTCGGTCGTGCAATGCCGCAACGGTTATGCTAACCGGCTACTCTGTTGGAGCAAGCGGCGCTCGATTGCGTGCAATGCCCATTCTTGCGCGTCGCCACGCGTCGTGAAGGATCGCGGCGCAGGGGTTGTATGGCCTTGCAGTTCGATATGTGCGTGATAGTCGGTCATGGTGGCGGCGGTGCGTAGGCGAGTCACAACGGCGCGGATCGTGGGCCAGGCGTGCAACTCGTAGCGCTCACTGTCGGTCGTGCTGCGATCATGCCACTGGAGATTCGGTGCGTCCATTGATCTTCCTCCTGATCGGCTCTTGCCGCGCATCCCCAAAGCATGGAGCTGCTACAACTCTACAGGCTGTTTGAACCCCTGTCAACCGTCGGTTTCGTTGCATTCACCAGCAGGCTTTTATGGAGCTTCTGTTACTCCTGCGCTGTGCCAAGGAGCATCTTTTCATACCGAACGATGGTGAAGCCGTTATAGATCCCATCGCCAACCTGCCGAAAGCCCTGACGTTCGAGAAACGTGCGAAAGGCTGTGTCAGTGGCGTATTCGATGCACACGAGCTTGGCCGCTTGCCGCGCCTCGGCATCGCGGAGCAACTGCTGATAGAGGAACGTGCCTATTTCCTCGAATGACCAGCGCTGTGGGTCAAACACGAGATAGATCCGAAAACTGCTGGGATCGGCCTGCTGTTGTTCCAGCGCCGCATACGCGATTGGTTCTTGGGTGGGGAGGTGAACCGCGATAGAGTGCCGTCGCTGTCCATGGCGCTCGTCATATGCGCGGCGATGCTGGAGCCATGCTGCATTCCCACGCGGATCTTGGGGAACTTGCGCATTCGCGAGTACGAGCAGCAATTGCTCATCGGCCTCGGGATCATGCTGTCCAAACGGGCGCAGCGCAAATGGGACTGATGCCGCTTGCATGTGTGCTCCTTACGAACGCGCCGGCCAAGTTGCATGAACAGGAGTGTAGCAGCTGGAACGCAGATTGACAGGAGTGCGAACGCAGATGGGATTGCCCAACGGTCTCTGCATCAGGCGTTGCCGTCGACCAGCGCCACGATCTCCGCACATGTCTCTGTTGGCGTGCGTCCCTGAGTGTAGACCGTAAACTTCGCCAGATCGTAGTAGCCGTGATGTGCCAGAAAATGACGGTTGAAATCGAAGTTCAGATCGGACGGCGGCTCCACATCCCGCTTCCGCAGAATCTGTAACGACTCGCCGCGATTTGGTGAAGGCAGGAGCAAGAAGACGTTGCGATAGGCTGCCAAATCATAGAGATCGGGCTCAGTATATTCAGCCAGATTGGCGAACGTGGTTGGCGATGTTGGGCGCGTCATGCGTGCTCCTTCGTTGGTGGTTGTCTATGGAAACCGTATTGATGTGCGAGCGCACGACAACCAAGGCAGATTGACAGCAGTACTCCATAGGTGCCTCCTTCGCTGCGGTGCTGATCGCGTGATATCACAGAGCATAGGCGTAGGATAGTGAGGGCAGGGTGGTTTGTCAAGCACGATCGACGTCAGTTGCCGGGAGTCAATCCGCATCTGGGGTATGCCCCCGTTTGAGCATGATCAGACCGTCGACATACAGGTGCCATACGCCGGCGCGCACATCCGTGGCGGTATACTGCTGGGCGCTGAGGCGCGTGATCAGCCCATCCACCGGCGTGACGCCGTCGATCAATTGAAGGATGTCCCAGGCGACGGTGGGCAGAAACTGGTGCTGTGGCCAGATCGGATCGAGATCGATGACCAGGTGCCGCATTGCATCGAGCTGTATGCCCGCGACGATATAGGGCACCCAGCTGCTGCCAATCGCCCGCGCCGGTGTGCTCGCCGCGTGATACGTGGCATACGGCCCGAGCAGAATCTCATAGAGGTGATAGTCGCGCCCTTGAAACATGCGCGGGTACCAGCGCCGGCGAAGCTGTTCGTCGGTCGCGTACCAGCCACAGCGCCGTTTATGCGCTTCATAGCGCCGCGCGAAGGCGCTCGGTGCATAGGCCGGCTGCTCCAGCAGCGTGCCCAACGCGTCCTGGCGTTGCGCGCTGACAATCGGTGCCAGCATGTCCACAACGGCGGCGTTGCTCAAGCGCTGCTTGGCCCAGGTCTGCGCCTGGAGCCGCATCTGGCGGTGCAGCGTGGGCGTGGTCAAGAGCTCAATCACACGCTGCGCGCCGGTGGCCCAATCGACCCGAATGCCGTGCTTGGTCATCACGGCGTCCATAAAATAGCCCGTTTCGCCCGCGCGAATCACGTCCTTAAACCCGCCCCAGGCCGTACAAACGACCGGAACGCCACACGCCTGGGCTTCCGCTTGGGCCAGACCGAAGTTTTCGCGGTGATACACGCTCGCATTCACAAACACATCGGCGGCCGCATACAGTCGCGCGAGATCCTGTCCAAACTGCGTGCCGACGAATGTGACATGCTCGGTCAACCCAAGGTTGGCAGCGAGCTGGCGGAGCCATATGACGTAGCCGGTGTTGCGCACCTGGAATTCGCCCAACACAATCTCGTCTTCTTCGCCAACCAGGCACATATGTGCCTTTGGCAGCACCGTGCGCACTGCCGCGAATAATCGCAGCAGGGTATGCACATTCTTTTGGATATTGAGGCGTCCGACGTAGAGGAGCAGCGGCGCATCAACCGGCAGGTGATGCTGGATGCGGGTCGCGATACACACTTCAGGGCTGCGTGGATGAAAGATCGTCTCATCAATGCTCAGCGGTAGGATCCATTCGCGTAGCGCACAATGGCGGACGAGCCGGCGCCAAATCAGTTGATCGGCGGCACATGTAAAGAGCAGGTGGTCACGTGGGGTCAGCAGGTGTCGCCACGGAAACAGCATCGCCTCGGCCCCTTTCGGCAGCACACCGCCGGCATACAGGAGCGCTGGGCAGTCGAGCCCGAGATCGTGCCGCAGGGACAATGCGTCCGCGCTGCCGGGGTAGAGATCGGCCCAGAGAATATCAATCGAGCGAAGAAAGTCGGTTACTAGCTTCCGCTGCATGTGAGGTGATACCGGTGCTTGTGGAAGAGTAAACGGCACAACGCGCCCAAGCGCGTTGAGTGCTCGCGTCACATTCCGCGCCACGACGCCGCTGCTCCACAATGTCCCGATTTTTGGTGGCGGCACCGCCCACGGAAAATCGCCCCAGAGCATGCCAATCCGCAGGCGATCACGCTCCGCGACGGGTACGCCAATGAGCGCTGGTGAGCTGGCATCCATACCCGTGTCTCCTGATTGCACGCCTGCCAGATTGGCAGATGATCAAGGGATTGTTCAATCGGTTGTATGCTCGTCGTAGCCGTCAATGTGAAGGTGTTCATGCTGCGCTCTTTCTACATATTTCAGCCCGCCGTATTCACCCGTGCCCGAAGCCAATCGAGCATCGTCGCAAAATACCCCGGCACAAACTGTGTCCAGAGCGGGACGTCGCGGCGTGCGCCGGTGGGGGTCGCCATGATGACGTGATCACCGTCGGGAAACACGGTGATGGTGTAATCGCGATTCCCACCGGCTTTGAGCGCCCGCTCCAGGAGCGGCGCATTTTTCGCCGGCGGCACCACCGTGTCCCTGCCTCCGAACAGCGCCAGCACCGGGCATGTGACCTGCTGGAGCTGCGGGATCGGATCGTAGGCACGAAATTGTCCCCAGAGCGATCCATACCGCTCAAATTCATCCTGTGAAGGGAGCGCAACAATGGATGCCCAGCGCGTGGCGCGCGCGTGCTGGATCGAGGCTTCCAGTTTGTCCCATCCCTGACCAGTAAAGGCCACATCCGAAAAGAGTTGCTCATGCGTGATGGCCGCGCGCACCTCGTCCTCTGAAAAACCACCGGCGCGGAGTTCGTACGCAACGCGATCCACATCTTGTTGGACGACACTGACCGCCGGCCCAGACACCAGGATGATAAACGCAACGTTCCGCGATTGGGCCGCCGCCAGCGGCGCAATCCATCCGCCCTGGCTAATGCCCCAGAGGCCAATCTGGTGCGGCGTAATGTCCGGACGCGTTTGTAGGAAGGCCACTCCCGCCAGCGCGTCGCCCGCCAAATCAGCTAACATGGCGGTGTCTGAGTCGCCGGTGGAGGCGCCGACTCCTCGTTTGTCGTATGCGAGGACGGCAATCCCGTGGAGCGCGAACAGGTCGGCGATGAACTGCAAGAAGGCGTGATCGCGCCGTTGATCACCCGACCCATGGATCAGGACGATGGCCGGATGGGAACCAGTACTCGCCGGCGTCGTCAACGTTCCGGCTAGCGTCACCGTATCATTCTGGAAGGACACGTCTTCATGCTTCAGTAGCGTTTTCGGCGCCCACTGCTCCACACCTTCGTGTTGCCGCCAGCGCAGCCCGATCACGTTGCGCTCGTTGTCGCTCACAAACGTGACGTGGAGTTCTGGGGGAAACGGCCGCAAGAACACCGGCCCAGCTACAAAGGTCGTCGCTGATGTCGGGAAGAGCGCGCCAATGCGCCCAGATGCCACATCCACATACACGGGATACGGACACCCAGCTTCACCCCGAAACGGCGCAATCGAGATGACCCGATCTGCTTCCAATTGATAACTGCCAGCATAGGTATCGTAAATTGCAGGATCGACTGCGGCAACCGCAACCAGGTGGAATGTTCCCTGTTCTTCACCTGACGTAACCGTGCCGGAAATCATGCCGTCGCTGTGGTGGCCATCGAAGATCCAGGTTCCGGTGGCGTGTGCCAAGGCGAAGCGGATGTGCGATAGCTCCAAATGGGCTTGCGTGATCGCCAGATCCGACTCGCCCTCGAAATGCATGTCGATGGTTCCGGTGAGGGTGAACGCCTCGGTGGTGAAATGCGCTTCGAGATACACCCAGTGCTGATTCATTGCACATGCGCCGATCCAGGTACCAACGATTGCGTCGCTTGCTATTGTGCGCATCGCTCCTCCTTACCTTCAAGGCGCTGGTACGTATGTTGTACATGCCCAATTAGCGCTCGGCAAGATATCACACGTCTGCTGACGATTGCGCATCTAACCGCTCCTGGGCGATGTGTGCAATGCGCGTTGCGCGGCGCGCGTGCCGCTCCCACTCCGCATAGGTCGCGCCCCAAAACCGCTGCGTAGGCTGATAGTCCAGGCTGCTACGCTGTTCGAATGCGCCGGCTAAGGTCACCAGGATGCGGAAGCGCAGGGCATCCGAGAGCAGATCACGTTCAATCTGGCTGACTATGCGGTGCGCACAATAGCCATCGATGATCGCCTGAATTCCGGCTCTATGCAGTGTATCGTCAGCTGGATCGACGTTTGCGCTGAGTAGCTGGCCCAAATCGGTCACCGCCGCACCCCGTCCGGCAGCTTCCCAATCGATAAACACGTATTCGCTTGCGGGCGTGATGACCACGTTTCCGAGATGCCCATCGCCATGAATGATTGTCTGCGGGCACGCATCAAAGCGCCGAACCTGCTGAATGCGCCTCGTTAGGCGCGCGTACTTCTCCTGGAGGTGTGCGGGCACGCGTGCCTGGAGTTGGACAAGCTGGTCGGAGGCCCAGGCGAGTTCAGCTGCCGCCTGGAGCCCTGAACCGATCTCCAGCTCAACAGTTGGCCCAGTGGCGTCGAGGGCATGTAACCGGCCCAGCAACGCACCGATGCTGTAGAGCAGCTGCGGATCGCGCTTCGCAGTATATGCCTGCATGCGATCAGGATCGGTTCCGCCGCTGCTGGCGGGTTGCCAGACTTGGAGCGGTGATCCTAGGTAGGTTGTGACCAGGACGTGGCACGCATCGATGCGGGTCGTGAGTTTACCATCGATGGTGCGCACAACCCGCTCAGCCGGGTACTGATGCTGTTCGAGAAAAACGAGCAATTGAGCCAGCGCGGTGACGCGATCATGAGGTGGTGCAGGATCAGACACGGGATAGATCCGCACAATCCAGTCAGGTGCGGAAGCACGCTGCACATGCACGACATCCTTCGCACCATGGGCTAGCAGCGCGAGCCGCAGCGCTCCTGCCTGATAGACCTGTTCCAGGATCTGCGCAGTCACAGTTTCCGTCATCACGATACTCTCTGACATGGTCGCGCCCATGTGGTTGCATGGCGAAGTATACCCGATGATGCGGTCATCGTGCTCTGTTGGGTGATGAATTATCGTCGAATGGATTGGGCATACGCTATCGATGAAGGCGCGCCACCACAACATGTTGAAACCGACGCTCTTACGCTCGAAGCGGTCGGGTGGAATGGCATGTTGGACAATACCTACGGCTTTCGGCGTTATAAGAGTGGGCCGCCGGCGACCGCATCAGTGCATCGCGCACAGGTTGGGGCGCCACAATGTGTGCTCGTTGGATTCGCGCGAATGGCGGCGGTGGCGCGTTCGAGGGTCGCACGGGCCGGCAGGAGCTGCCATGTGCTTTGTCCAACCGTGATCGTTTGGATCAGCCCGTCTACTTCCGCTGCGAGCTGCGGAAAGCCTGCCGAACAACCACCGACTTCAACGGCGCTCGCGCGACCATCGTGATCATTGGCCCACCGCCGGAATAACCGTCGCCCAGCCGCTTTCTCAGCCAAGTGCAGCAGCGTCAGTTTGTCCAGACCAACGCCGATCAGCAGCACGAATCCATTGCGGCGGGCCAGCATTGTAAGGGGCGCATAGACATCGCCGGGCTGCTGAGGGGCGATGAGTGTCACTGCGTCAGCACCCAGCGCGCTGAACGAACAGAGCGGATGATCGCCACGCACGTGCTCAGGGTGTGCAACGATCGATCTGGCGAGGGCGCCCATGTCTGCGTCAATCTCAATCGTTTGCGGGGTGTAGATTCGACCGACGCCATTGGTCGGACCAGCATAGCTGGCGTAGTGCCAGCCGTTCTGGGGAATGCGCTGATCCGGTGGCGGTGGCACGGCAAACGACCACGAAAACGTCGGAACGAGCAGGGTACATTGGGCGTCCAGGAAGGCTGCGATCAAGCTTGCCGTACCGCCGACAACCGCGCCAAACGACCGGAATGCGGCGTGGGTGCATACCGGCACGCCGGCCAGACCGAGCGTTCGCAGGGCCAATTGAATATCTTGCTGGGTGACGATCCTCGGCATCGGAACTATCCGTAAGTTGCTCGCGCCATCGCGCCTCGGGTTAGCGCAGTACTTTGTGAAAGTACGCGATCGTTTCGCCCTGCGGGCAGTTTTCCAATTGTCCGTAGCACGTGTACCCCAGCTTGGTGTAGAAGCCGGGCGCTTGAAACTGCGCGGTGTTGACCCGGGCATAGCGACAACCCCGGCATTTGGCTTCCGCTTCGGCCAAATCCACTAACTGGCGGCCTAGTCCACGTCTACGGTGGGCAGCGTCGACCCACAGTATCGTGATTTCCAGCCATTCGGGGATGGCATTGGTACGGCCAATCACGCCACCAATGACCGTGCCGGCGGTATCCAGGGCATACAGTTGGAGTGGTGCGGGCGGGTATGGCGGTCGCCACCCCTTGGTTGCGATAGTCGGGATGCACCGCCGTGCCAAGCGCAGACAGGCCACAATAGCCAATATACCGGCTGCCGGCTTGAGCAATGAAGAACGCGTCCGGCTGCGCGTGCGTCGCGTGTTCCAGCCGTCGGGCAAAGTCGTCAAAGGTCACCGGGGTAAAGGGAACACGTTCGGGATCCGGCCAATCCGGCGCGACAGCATTCTGGAGCTCGTGCAGGTGATGCACGTAGGCAGGATTGTGTCGCTGTTCTTCAACGAGGGTTGTAATGGCGATCCCGTGTGCCGCTAGGCGCTGCACCCGATTGCCGGCCTGGAAGAGCGCCTCGGCAGTGCGGTGGCTGGTCGGGATGGCGACATTGACATCGACGATCTCGTCGATCGTCGCGGCCACACCGGGGAAGTCCAGCGGGCGCGCGAATGCCACCTTGAGGATTGTGCCGGCCAGCTGGATCGCCGGCAGGTCGGGGTGGCGCGAGACCTGCGGCGGCTCGGCGACCACCCCCTCGACCTCCTCCTCAACCACAACAGGTAGCGGCGCGGGCCAGGGCAGCACGATCATCGAGAACAGACCCATGCGCTCGCTGTCGCAGTGCAGCACCGCGTATTGATGCTCATCGGCATCCTGCGCCGCAATATCGTTGGCCGTGATCATGCTGGCGGCATACAGCCTGGCATAGGTTGACGCGTCCGGCTCCTGGGTGCGTAAAATCAGCCGCGAGCCGCTGTTGGTGAGCATCTCATCCTTCAGCGCGCCAAGCTGGTCGAGTGTTCTGTAATGTGCGTTACAATACCTTGAAGCGTGCAAGTCGAGTCTGGTGAAGCATCATCCGGGTTACAGTCACTGCGGCCTCGCTTGTGTATTACGGGTTGCCTTCTGCGTTTCTGCTGGTGTGGCTGTGCTATACTCTCTGGTGTTGGGGAAAACACTGTGGTGTTGGGGACAACCTCGATAGGGGAACACCCGTATGCCGAGAGGACCGCTGCATGCGCTGATTTGGTCCATGGATCACACTTTGTATGAGCTGTATAGTCGTGGACAGCTGGCGCACCGATTTCGGCTCGGCGACGAGGATCAGTGGCGGACATGGCTTGCCGCACACACCGCCTTTGTGTTCCAGGGTCGTGCTGGCCGCATCAATGTCCACAACGAGCAGCGAACGCGCACCAGGCGCTATTGGTATGCCTATCACCTGACCAGCCAACGCACCAAACGCTATCTCGGACGGACCGCCAATCTGACGTTCGAGCGCTTAGAGCAGGTGGCTGGGGAGCTGAGTAGCGCACACGGTCCTCCGCCGCGCGCGCCCCACTCGCTATCGCCCACATCTCGCGCACAGATGCCTTCTGCGGTCTCCGATGCTGCCCGCAAGGTCAAGCAGCCGCTGCTGGCAACTAAACTGATTCATCCACGTTTACCTGCTGCGCTGGTGAGGCGCGAACGCTTGCTGCGGCAGCTAGATGCAGCGCTCTCGAATCTGCTGACCTTGCTCTCTGCCGCCGCCGGTTTCGGCAAGACCACGCTGCTCAGCGCATGGGTCTCGCAAAGTGCGCACAATGTTGCCTGGCTCTCCTTAGACGAGGGCGACAACGATAGCACACGCTTTTGGACCTATTTCATCGCGGCATTGCAAAAACTGCACCCTGATCTTGGCACGCACGCGCTGGTGGTGCTCCATACCCACCGGCCGCTGCCCAGCGAAGCCTTCTTGACAATTCTGGTGAATGAGATCACCGCGTTGCCCGATCCCTTTGCCGTTGTCCTCGACGATTATCACGCCATTCACACGCAAGCGATCCATCATGCCCTCGCCTTCCTGATCGACCATGCGCCACCGCAGATACATGTGGTCATTGCTGGTCGCGCCGATCCGCCACTGCCACTGGCGCGCTGGCGCGCCCGCAGTCAACTGACCGAGATCCGCGCGGCCGACCTACACTTTACATCGGAGGAAGTCGGGTTGTTCCTCAACCAGGCAATGGGGTTGAATTTCTCCCCCGATGTCATCACAATGCTGGAGACGCGCACCGAGGGCTGGGTCGCCGGGCTGCAACTCGCCGCCCTCTCGCTGCAAGGGCACCGTGATGTCTCCGACTTCATCTCGACCTTCACGGGCAGCCAGCGGTTCATCATGGACTATTTGACTGAAGAAGTTCTCGATCGCCAGCCGCGCGAGGTGCAGGAATTCTTACTCCAAACGTCGATCCTGGAACGCCTGACTGCTCCGCTCTGTGATGCCCTCACACAGCAAAACAATGCTCAGGCGTTGCTCACCGCGATCGAGCGCGCCAACTTGTTTCTCGTGCCGCTTGACGACGAGCGGCGCTGGTATCGGTATCATCAGCTGTTCGCCGATCTACTGCGACATCATCTTGCCGCGCAGCCCGAACGTGTGAACGAGTTGCATCGCCGTGCAGCGCGGTGGTTTGAGCAGAACGGGCTGACCGCCGAAGCGGTGAGTCACGCGCTCGCTGCGGAGGATTGGGAGCACGCCGCGAATCTGATCGAGGCGCTGGTGCGAGGGCCAATACTCGACGGTGAGTGGGAAACGACGCTCGGTTGGATCGCTGCCCTGCCGGATGGATTGGTTCGCACGCGCCCGCGGCTGTGCCTTGCCCTGGCTCGGGCGCTCATGCTGCTGGATCGCTTTGCCGAGGCGGAGGCGCGCCTGCAGGACGCTGAAATGCACGCAGGGGCGGACGCGGACCTCCGGAGAGCGGTCTGGCAATCACGTTATCGTTACGGTCATGGCGCTCTATTACCTGGCACGCCTGGAGATGATGGAAGGTCAGCTGCGCGCAGCGGAGGGAACCGTTCGCCAGGCCCTGGCGGTAGCGACTGTGGGATCGGACGTGCTCTTGCCAATCGGTGGGCTGCCGCTCACGGGCGCCGCCAGGGTCTATTACCAGTGGAGCGACCTGGCAGCCGTGACGGCGTATGCGATGCGAGCTATCGAGGTGTGCCGGGACTGGTGGGCGAGAACTGGCTTGATCGAAGCGCATCTGATCCTTGCGCGTGTCCGGCGCGCGCAGGGCGACGTGTCTGGCATGTTTGAGCACCTGGGAAACGCGGAACAGATCGCCGGAGCACAGAACATCTCGGCGATGCGTGCCTTGGTGGCCGCCGCGCAAGCGCAACACTCAATCGCCATGCACGGGCCGGATGGCGCCACAGCCTGGGCGGAGGCGCACCGCTCAGAAATTCGTACTTCGGAGCGGTTGGCATACATACGCTTCGAGGAATACGTTGTGCTCGTTCGCTGGCTGATCGCCCAAGCACGCGCTGACTCGCTCGGCAGAGGATGTTGGCTCCAGGAAGCAAGCGATCTCTTGGCACGCTTGCTGCCAACGGCAGAGACGAACCGGTTGAACGGGCACCGCATTGAGCTGTTGATGCTTCAGGCGCAGGTTCATCACGTGCAAGGCGATACCACGCAGGCCCTCGCATTGTTAACACGCTCACTCGCACTCGCGGAGCCAGAAGGCTACATCCGCCTGTTTGTGGATGACGGTGAGCCAATGCACAACTTGCTCGTGCAGCTGAGCACGTCTCAGGTCGCTCGCTCCAAGAACTTGCGAGCGTATGTGATGAGGCTGCTCGGGACATTTGTCGAAAGCAGGCCCGCTACTCAACCTGCTCACCTGGAATCTCCTACCGCTGAACTTCAGATCGAGCTGCTCTCCGAGCGCGAGCAGGAGGTGCTGCGGCGCCTCGCAGCTGGGCGATCGACCGCACAGATCGCCGCCGAACTGGTGATCACGGTCGGCACGGTGCGTAATCACCTCAAAAGCATCTTTGGCAAGCTCGACGCGCACAGCCGCCTGCAAGCCGTGGAACGCGCGCGCGCATTGAGCCTGCTGTAACTCCACATCCGCTTCCCTCGTGAGTATGTCCCGATCGAATATCCCATTTGGGACATGACATGTATCCCACCTCCTTGTTAGTATTCCAACGAGATAATGAGCGAAACAGTCGCTCATTGCAAGGAGAATGCGCCTCATGGCGACCCAACAACCATCAACCTTTACCCTGATCACCGGCGCCAATAGCGGGATGGGGCTCGAGTTGGCCCGCCAGGCCGCCGCCGATGGCCATAATCTTATTCTGGTCGCCCAAGACCGGCCCCGCCTTGAGGCCGCCGCCGATGAGCTGAGGCGCAGTGTTACAGTGCATACGATTGCCGAGGATCTCAGCCAGCCGGGAGCGGCGCAACGGGTCTGCGATCAGGTTCGGGCGCTCGGTGCGGAGGTGGATTGCCTGATCAATGATGCTGGGTTTGGCGACTACGGCAGCTTCGCCAGCTGCGACCTGGCCAAACAGGAGCGCATGATCGGTGTCAATATCACCGCGCTGACGGCGCTCACGCGGCTGTTCTTGCCCCCCATGCTGGAGCGAGGGCGCGGGCACATTCTGAACGTGGCATCGGTGACCGGCTTTCTGCCAGGACCGCTCATGAGTGTGTACTTTGCCAGCAAACATTACGTCTTGGCGTTCTCAGAGTCGCTGTTCGAGGAATTGCGGGGCAGCGGCGTCAAGGTGACTGTCCTGTGTCCGCCGCCGGTCAGCAGTTCGTTCAGTCGCACGGCTCAGATCGCGCGGGCCAGCTATATGGCGACCACCAAGACCACGCCGGCCGAAGTGGCAGGCTATGGCTACCGAATGATGAAGCGCGGCAAGCCGATCGCAGTGTACAGCCTGCGGTACAAGTTCTTGATAGCTTTTCTCATCCGGATCACGCCGCGCTCGGCGTTGCGCAGGCTACTGCACCGCTTGAACGCTCAGGGTTCACACTAGCAGTCGCGATGCGAGTCCGCCTGCGCAACGTTCGCGAAGCGAGTTTCAACGCCCGAGGTTGTTCGGCGGCCCGGAGATAACCGGATGGGGACGAACACCTAGCATACTCGTATACAAGGAGAACGAACATGAGAAAGGTAGTCGCAGCGGAATATCTGTCACTGGACGGTGTGACGGAAGACCCAGGCGGCGCTGGAGAGTTCGAGCACCGCGGCTGGACGATCCCTTACTGGAACGACGAGCTCGCGAAGTACCAGTCCGACCAGCTCTTCGCGAGCGACGCTCTTCTGCTCGGGCGGGTGACCTATCAGGAGTTTGTCGCTTCGTGGCCATTGAGGTCCGGCGACCCGTTCACCGACAGGATGAACAGCCTGCCTAAGTTCGTTGCCTCGACGACCTTGGAAGAGCCACTCGAGTGGAACGCAACGCTGCTCAGGGGAGATCTCGCAGAAGAGATCGCGAAGCTGAAGCAGCAGCCCGGTCAGGACATCCTCATCTACGGCAGCGGTGAGCTCGTGAACACGCTGATGCAGCACAACCTGATCGATCAACTCAACCTTCTGGTGTATCCGGTTGTCCTGGGGAGCGGAAAGCGGCTCTTTCGAGAGAGGAGCACGACGACCCTGAGACTTGTCGATACAAAGACGTTCAGCTCAGGCGTCGTTGCGCTTATCTACCAGCCAGCGCCGAGGGAGTAAGCAGGGCCGTGCCCTGAGGTTCAAGGGCTGGGCGGCGGCCGAAGACCTGGCCACCTGGTTCCCATAAAGATACCTGAAATTGACCTTTTCACACCGATAACCCATCATCGTCAATAGACGGCGCGTAACGCCAAGGAGAAGGTGGAATGGACAAAGTACATTCCAAAGACGGCACCCCGATCGCGTTCGACCGGTCGGGGAAGGGACCGGCGGTCATTTTGGTGTGTGGCGGGTCCGTCGATCACACCTCGAATGCGTCGCTGGCGGCGCTGCTCGCAGAGCACTTCACGGTGTTCAACTACCACCGTCGCGGCCGCGGCGACAGCGGCGACACGCCACCGTATGCGGTCGAACGCGAAGTGGAAGATATCGCGGCCGTGCTCACAGCGGCTGGCGGCTCGGCCTGCCTGTACGGCACCTCGTCCGGCGGCGTGCTCGCGCTTGAGGCGGCACGTCAGATCCCCGCTAACATCACGAAGCTCGCGCTGTGGGATCACACCGCTACCTGTTGTGAGAGCGCGCTGTGGAAGTCATAGCGCAATAGGAAGGAACCCTACCATGAAAGTACGAACGCCGCTGGCGGGATGGGACATGCTCACGCTGGTCAGCCTGGGTGGGATTGCGATTGGCAACTTCTGGTTGCGCTGGCTCGAGGACGATAAGGTTCTGGCGGCTACGACGTTTGGGATCATCCCACTCGTGCTGGCCGTCCTGGTGGCCCTCCACATCCGTTGGACGCCCCTGCTGACCACCGTGCTGGCGTTCGTGTACGTGCTCGGTGCGCTCGCGGGGACTCCCGCATTAGACCGGCTCGCCAATCCCACGGCAATCTGGCCATTTGTGGCAACGGCCATCGAACTGCTAGCCTGTGCCGTCGCTATCATCGCTGGTATCGGCGCGACCATCCAGCACAAGCGACCCCAAGGCATCAGACGGCGTTATGCAGTACAACGAATAATCCCATTGTGATGCGCTTTTCTCGGTTCTCTCCGACAAACTGCTAGGCAGCCGTCTAGGTTAGGTGTTCGGAGCGTCCTGTGAGTACCACCACAGGGCACTACCGCGCCGGAGCCGCCCAACAAGCGCTTGCAGTTGACCGCCTTCGGCGCGCGAATCGTGGCAATTTTACGGCTATCATATGCCGCGCGCCTTCGTCGGCAACTGAAGCGCAGGTCGTTGGCTCCTGGTCTATCCGGTTGTCCTGGGGAGCGGAAAGCGGCTCTTTCGAGAAGGGAGCACGATGGCCCTGAAACGTGTAGAGACAAAGACCTTCAGCTCAGGCGTCGTTGCGCTCATCTACCAGCCAGCGCCGAGGGAGTAAGCAGGGCCGTGCCCTGACGTTTATGGGCTGGCGGCCAGTGTCTATGCGGTGCGCTGACGCGCCAGCCCTGAGGATGAGCGGGGATGCCGATATCGTCTGCCCTGAGCATGCCCGGCTCGCGCTGCCCCACAGCGCATTATTGCTAGGAGGATGGAAACAGTATGACCATGGATGCTACTACCGGATCGGACCTGACCTATTCCGACGGGATCGCCGCCGCGCGGACGATGATCGCGCTTGAAGGTAATGCGGCCGCACTCCAGCGCCGGCTGCCGAGCGGTTGGGAGCTGGCCCCGTACGCTGGGGACGACCTGCGCGGAACCTCGCTGAGCGGCGCAAACATGCTTGTCCCGTTCCATGAGGTCTACGCCGTCAGGACCCACGACGGCCGGCCGACGGGCCTGCCGCAGGTGAGCTACATCGCCTTCATCTCGCAGGCCCGCAACCAGGCGACCGGCGCGCTCGCACATTTCCACTGGTTTACGTACACCGAGGATGAGGCGGGCGTTCCGGGCAAGTACGGCGACGGCAAGCTCGCCCACGTCACGCGGTCGCAAACGTTCACCAAAGAACGGCGGGGCGAGACCCAGGTCCGTGAGACCTTCTCCGCCGTGGCCGACAGCGGCCAGGTCCATCTGTCGCTCACCTATCAGCAAGGCGGTATGGTGATTTGGGCGACCGCCGACAAGCCAAACCTGCCGCTCTACGCCGCGAAGGATCCACGCATCGTGCGGTGGTACCAGGAGGACCAGGTGATGAACGTGGTGCGCAGCGACCCGTTGAAGGTCGATCGCGTATCTGAGATCAGCCTCAAGGTGAAGGGCGAGCTGGAGGATGTGTTCGACGGGAACGAGCGCGTCGTCGCCGTGGTGATCCAGCGGCCGTACATGCGTCAAGTATATATACCGTAAGGAATCAACAGCGTATTACTGTTCACCAGAGCGACCAGCGCAGAAAAGAATGGGGCCACTGCCCTGACGTTCAAGGGCTGGGCGGCGGGAGGAGACGTCAGCGATGGCAAGCGCACCAATACCCATGCGGGTGAACAACGTCGATCTGCGGGTCTCGATGATCGGGCGCGGCACGCCCTTGGTGTGGGGCCACGGCCTGATGAGTAGCATGGCCTCCGAAGACCTGGCCCCCTTCTTCCAGTGGGAGCGGCTGGCAGACGTGGCAACGGTGATTCGCTACGATGCGCGCGGCCACGGACAGTCCGGCGCGAGTGCGGACCGCACGACTACAGCTGGGCCAGCATGGCCGGCGACATGCTCGGGATTGCCGATCAGCTCGGCCTGGAGCGCTTCGTGGCCGGCGGCGTGTCGCTGGGGTGCGCGACGGCGCTCTACGCCGCGAAGGATCCACGCATCGTGCGGTGGTACCAGGAGGACCAGGTGATGAACGTGGTGCGCAGCGACCCGTTGAAGGTCGATCGCGTAT
>WNGB01004323.1_pt1 | contig 21762 bp, 25 predicted proteins | sample 5400681 | NCBI WGS metagenome assembly WNGB01 (sample SAMN13153367, study PRJNA577476) | soil metagenome | isolation source: 115 cm soil or saprolite under grassland replicate 2 | place: USA:California | collected 2016-06-15
CGCCGAGCGGGCGGCCGGCGATCCGACGGCCGAGGAGGGAGATCCGGACTTCGTCGAGGCGATGTCGTACGGCATGCCGCCGACCGGCGGCTGCGGCGTCGGGATGGATCGCCTTGCCATGCTCTTGACGGGGCGCGACACGATCCGCGACGTGATCCTCTTTCCTGCTCTGCGCCGGCACGAGTGAAAGCTGCCCTCGCCCTGGTCGCCTGTGTCCTCGCCGGGCTCGCCGCCGGCGCGATCTGGACCTGGCTGCAGCCCGACAGGTATCGGGCTGACGCGCGCCTGCTCGTGCGTCCGCCGACGAGCCGCATCGCCCCCGCGGTGGAGGCCCTCGCGGAGAGCAGCCTCGTCGAGTCGAACGTGGCGCAGACCTTGCATCTCTCCTCGCTGCCGCATGTCGCCGCCGACCTCGGGAAGGGCGGCGTCCTCACGGCCTCGGTCGAGGCGGGCAGCCGTGAGCGCGCGCGGCAGATCGACGCCGAAGCCGTGCTCGTGCTGACCCAAAAGGTCGAGCAACGGTTCGGCCCGGGGCCGGAAGTGACTGTCACGCTGCTCGACCCTGCCCATGCCGACGAGCAGACGAGCCCGACGACTGGGAGGAACTTCCTGATCACAGGGCTGATCGGTCTTGCCGCCGGACTGGCCGCGTTCGCGGCGCTCGTGCGTGGGCGCCCGAAGGCCCCCGCGGCTGCGCCCGGCGACCCTGAGGCCGAGCGCCGCCTCCGCGTGCGCATCGACCAGGTCGCCAACCGGGAGCGCGCGTTGGCGAAACGCGCCAGCGAACTGGCGGCGAGCGAGCAGCGCCTGGCTGAACGAGAGGCGGCGCTCGGCGCGCAACAGCGCGCAGGCGAAGAGGAGCTCGCGAAGCGGAAGGCGGAGCTCGAGGAGGAGGCCCGGGCAGCGGTCCCCGAGCCGGTGCCCGAGCCCGAGCCTGAGCCGACACCTGCGCCGCAGCCGGCGGCCGTGCCTGCCGGCACCTGGACGATCGAGCTGCTCGAGCAGCGCGTGGCCCAGCGGCGCGAGCGTTTTCCCGACCAGGCCGACGACTGGGTCACCTATCTCTACTTCCTCCGCGAGCACGCCTCCATCGACGGATCGCTGCCCCGCTCGTTCGACTCGTTGATCGCGGACGTCTTCGCCGACGCGATCAGCTAGGCGAAAAGAGCCGCCGTGCGAGCGCCTGGGTCAGGTCGGCCACGCGGACGGCGAGCTCCTCCTGGCGCCGGTAGGGCTGTCCAAAGGGATCGGCGAGCTCGGGCACGTCCGTGAAGGACTCGGCCTCGGCGCGCTGCGAGGAGGCGGCGAGAACCAGCTCACGGGCGCCCGCGGCGCCGGGCTCTGACGGGCGTTGTCGGACCTCGGCGAGCAGGCTCACCAGCTCCGGCAGCGTGTAGGTCACCTCGCGTCGCGCCCCCGCGTCGACGACCGCCGCGGCGACGTGCATGCGCTCGAACCCGACCACGAGGTCGACGTCCTGGAGAGCGCCGCTTCGCAGGGCCCGTGAGCGATGCGACGCGAGCTCGACGCCGAAGCCGTTGCCGAGCTCGAGCGCCTCGCCGAGGGCGGGGCTCCCGTCGGGCTCCAGCAGCCCGAATGACTGCACGTCGACGGAGACGCCGAGCTGCTCCGCCTCGCGGCGAAACAGCGCAGCCGCAAGCGGGCTGCGAAACCGGTTTCCCGTGCACACGAATACCGCGCGGAAGTCGCTCAAGCCGCCCGGTCCGCCTCAGTGAGAGCGGCTGCCACGAGCTCGACCTGCTCGTCGCGCATGTGCCCGAAGGGCGGGATGGTCAGCAGGCGCGACGGTCCGGGCCACGACGTTGCTCTCGAGCAGGTTCGTCATCGTCGCCGTGAACCGGTTGACGTCGCTCGTCAGCGCCGGCTCGAAGAGGGAGCCGTTCCGGCCGATCACGATGCCCCCCTGGCCGACCACGATCTTCATCGAGGACTGGTAGACCGAGGCCTGCCGGGACGTCACCAATGCGGTCGCGCCAAGGCCACGGCCAGGACCAAGAGGATCAACCCGCCCTGGCGGCGCAGGACGTGGAGATAGTGACGTAGGGAGGGCTGAGCGTCCTGCATCTGTAGGCCGTTTGGCTGCCTGGGAGGCGCCTGTGCACGGATTCTAGTCGCGCTTCCGACGCCCTTCTTCAGGACGGCGCCGGATCTGCCGAAAGACCCGTAAGAACTCCGTAAAGGGCGCTCCCACAGCCTCCGGCACCTGGGCTACGATGGCCTTCCAAGCCAGGAAAGGACGCACTTGTTCGAACGCTTCACCGAACGGGCCCGGCAAGTAGTAGTCCTCGCGCAGGACGAGGCGAGGGCGCTCAAGCACAACTACATCGGGACCGAGCACATCCTGCTCGGGCTCCTGCGGGAAGAGGAAGGCCTCGCCGCCCGCGTGCTCGAGTCGCTCGACATCACGGTCGAAGAGGTGCGCGCCCAGGTCGCGCGCATCGTCGGCCAGGGTGACGAGGTCACGACCGGCCAGATCCCGTTCACGCCGCGCGCGAAGAAGGTACTCGAGCTCGCGCTGCGCGAAGCGCTGAGCCTCGGCCACAACTACATCGGCACCGAGCACATCCTGCTCGGGCTCGTGCGCGAGAACGAAGGCGTCGCCGCACGCATCCTGCTCGACTTCGACGCGGACGCCGACAAGATTCGCAACGAGATCATCCGCATGCTCTCCGGCCCCGGCCGCCGCCAGCAGGGTGGCGCCGCCGCTCCGGGCGAGAAGGCGAAGTCCTCGAAGCTGCTCGACCAGTTCGGCCGCAACTTCACGAAGCAGGCGGGCGAGGGGAAGCTGGATCCGGTCGTCGGTCGCCAGACCGAGATCGAGCGGATCATGCAGATCCTCTCACGCCGCCAGAAGAACAACCCGGTGCTGATCGGCGAGCCCGGCGTCGGCAAGACGGCCGTCGTCGAGGGCCTCGCTCAGCGCATCGCGAACGGCCAGGTGCCGGAGCTGCTGAAGGGCAAGCAGATCTACTCGCTCGACCTCGCAGCGCTCGTCGCCGGATCCAAGTACCGCGGTGAGTTCGAAGAGCGCCTGAAGAAGGTCATGAAGGAGATCCAGCAGCGCGGCGACATCATCCTGTTCATCGACGAGCTCCACAACCTCGTCGGCGCCGGCGCCGCGGAAGGCGCGATCGACGCAGCGTCGATCCTCAAGCCTGCGCTCGCCCGCGGTGAGCTGCAGACGATCGGCGCGACGACACTCGACGAGTACCGCAAGTACCTCGAGCGCGACGCCGCCCTCGAGCGTCGCTTCCAGCAGATCCGCGTCGACGAGCCGTCGGTCGACGACACCGTGCAGATCCTGCGCGGCCTGCGCGACCGCTACGAGGCGCACCACCGCTGCAAGATCTCCGACGAGGCGCTGCATGCAGCTGCGTCGCTCGCCGACCGCTATATCCAGGACCGCCATCTTCCCGACAAGGCGATCGACCTGATCGACGAAGCCGGCTCGCGCATGCGCATCCGCACGATGAGCGCGCCGCCGCGCTACCGCGAGCTCGAGGAGGAGATCGAGAAGGTCCGCAAGGACAAGGAAGACGCGATCGAGAACCAGGAGTTCGAGAAGGCGGCGTCGCTGCGCGACAAGGAGCGCAAGCTGACGCAGAAGAAGCGGGAGCTCGAGGAGAACTGGCGCCAGAACGAGGCCGAGGCCGAGCAGCCCGAGGTCGGCGAGGACGAGATCGCGGACATCGTCTCGATGTGGACGGGCATCCCGGTCTTCAAGCTGACCGAGGCCGAGTCGGCACGCCTCACGCGCATGGAGGACGAACTGCACAAGCGCGTGATCGGGCAGGAAGAGGCGATCGTCGCGGTGTCGCGCTCGATCCGGCGCGCGCGTGCCGGGATCAAGGATCCGAAGCGCCCGACCGGCTCGTTCATCTTCCTCGGTCCGTCCGGCGTCGGCAAGACCGAGCTGGCGCGCACGCTCGCCGAGTTCCTGTTCGGCGACGAGGACGCAATGATCCAGGTCGACATGTCGGAGTACATGGAGAAGCACTCCGTGTCCCGGCTCGTCGGCTCGCCGCCCGGCTACATCGGCTACGACGAAGGCGGCCAGCTCACCGAGGCAGTACGCCGCAAGCCGTACTCGGTGCTGCTTCTCGACGAGATCGAGAAGGCGCATCCGGACGTGTTCAACATCCTGCTCCAGATCCTGGAGGAAGGGAAGCTGACCGACGCCCAGGGCCGCCGTGTGGACTTCCGCAACACGATCATCGTGATGACGTCGAACATCGGGGCCGGCCAGATCTCGAAGAACCAGTCGCTCGGCTTCTCGATGGGTGACGACACCGGTATGTCGTACGACGACATGAAGAACAAGGTCATGGGCGAGCTGAAGAAGGTCTTCCGGCCCGAGCTGCTCAACCGCATCGACGAGGTCATCGTCTTCCACAAGCTGACGAAGGAAGAGATCCTCACGATCGTCGATATCCAGATGAAGCGCGTACGCGAGCAGATGGCGATCCACGACGTCGCGATCGAGCTGACGGACGAGGCCAAGGAGCTGCTCGTCGAGAAGGGCTACGACCCGGCGATGGGTGCCCGGCCGCTGCGCCGAGCGATCCAGCGCGTGATCGAGGATCCGCTCGCCGACTTCGTCCTCGGGCGCACGCTCGAGCCCGGCTCGACGATCCTGGTCGCGCGCAAGGGCGAGACCGAAGAGGTCGACATGACGGTCATTCCCGGCGAGGTCACGCCGGAGAAGATCACCGTCCCGCCGGAGGAGCCCTCCGACGAGGCGGACGAAGAGCTCACCGCCGAATAGCGCACCGCGTTTCCCATGAGGAGCGGGCGCCTCCTCGTCGTTTGCGCCGTCCTCGTCTTGGTCGGAATCGCACTGACCCTCCGTCGATGGGACTTCGGCCCCGCGTACACCGATACGCAGGGCGCCCGGGTGGTGAAGTTCAAGTTTCTGAGCCGGCTGCTCGGCCGGTCGCTCGACGAGGTAGTGGTCATCCCGCGCGGAAGGCATCGCCGCCGCGGGCTGCTCGTTCTGCTGCACGGCCGAGGATCGAGCGCGTCGCAATGGCTCTCGGATCCTCTCTTCGCCGAGTTGGCACGGCTCGGCCGACTGGCGCCCGCGTTGCTGGTCGTCGACGGAGGCGACCACAGCTACTACCACGACCGGGGCGACGGTCCCTGGGGAAGCTACGTCCTGAAGGAGGCGATCCCGGCCGGGCTCGCTCGCACCGGCGCTGATCCACGCCGCGTCGCGATCGGCGGGATCTCGATGGGCGGATTCGGTGCACTCGAGCTCGCGCGGAGCTCACCGGGACGGTTCTGCGCCGTCGGGGGTCATTCGCCGGCGCTGTGGCTGACCGCCGGCGAGACGGCGCCGGGCGCCTTCGACGACACCGAGGATTTCGCGGGTCATGACCTCGTGGCCGCGGCGCGCAAGGGACGGCCGTTCGGTCGGACGCCCGTCTGGCTCGACGCCGGCGACTCCGATCCTTTCCTCACCGCCGACTGAGAGTTCGCGAGGCTCGTCCATGTGCCGTTGTATGTCTCGCCGGGCGGACACAACCGCAGCTACTGGCATCGTCACGCACCCGACTACCTCCGTTTTACGCGGCTGCCTTGGCGAGCTGCTAGGCCCGACGGTTCCGGCAGCCGGCCGCGACACCGCGCTGATATACGTGGGCGCTCTGCGGTCAACCGATAAGGGGAGAAGATGAGACATCGTCTGTTGGCGCTGCTCGCGCTGCTGATCGCTGCGCTTGCACTTGCCAGTTCAGCATTCGCGTTCGATTGCATCCGAGTGTCGTCGTCGCTGCAAGGGCTGCAGCAGTCGACCCGGTCCGGAAACTGGCTTCTGTTCGATCTCAGTAGCCCGGCGGCGGTGCAGCAGACTGCAGCCAGCCTCGGCGAAACCGTCACGATTGAGCAGGCGACGTGCGTTGCTGCGGCATACGCGCAGTCGGGTCTATCTCCGTACTTTGCGCTCGGCGTCGGCGTCGCTGGGCCGAACGGCGTGCTTGCGGGCCCCAACAAGAACGAGAGCGTGCTCGCGAACCTGAAGGGCATCGACCACCTCGAGGACAGCCCGGTCGGCGCGGCCCTCTTCGGCGCGCTCGGCCAGTGCGGCCTCGGCGAGTAACCGTCGTTTCAAAGGCAACCGGAGGCCCGCCCTTGTGCGGGCCTCCGCGTTTCTAGCCTGATCTGGCGACGCCCATGATGTTCGGTCTCACGAGCCGCGGGATGTCGGGCAAGTCTTCGCGCTCGAGCTCGACGACCTCGAAACCTGCACGCTCGATCGCTTCGAGCGTCCGCCGGTTCGGATGGCAGCCGCCGGCGATCCAACCCCAGGGTCGCTCGAGCCGATCCTGCCACTGCGCGAGCTTCGAGTCCGACGACCGCACGTGCTCGAGGAACACGAAGCTTCCGCCTGGTCGCAGCACGCGGCGGATCTCCTGCAGCACGCGCGACGGATCGTCGACCGTGCAGAGCACGGCGAGGCTCACGACCGTGTCGAACGACTCGTCGTCGAAGGGCAGTGCCTCGGCTGGACCTTCCACGAGCGTGACGTCACGCCCGAGCTCGGCTGCACGGCGCCGCGCACGCCGGAGCATCGGCTCGGACGGATCGACGCCGACCAGCTCCCCGATCTTCGGATAGTGAGAGAGGCTCAAGCCGGTGCCGATGCCGATCTCGAGCACGCGTCCGCGCGCGTTTGCGAGCAGCTTGCGCTTGAGCTCCGCGCCGAGCTTCTCCTCGGTGCGTGCGCTCAGCCGGTCGTAGACGGCGGCGAAGATCCGGTCGCGCATTGACACAAAGTCGAATCTAGCTAGGCACACCGCCGTCAGGACCCGTTCCTAGACTGGCTGAGTGGCCAAGCCCGCCGTCAACTATGCGTGCACCGACTGCGGCTACACCGCGGGCCGGTGGTTCGGGAAGTGTCCCGGCTGCAACGCCTTCGGGACGCTCGTCGAGGACGTCGTCGGCGGGCCGTCGGCGAAGGCGCCGCCGCAGCCGCTCCTGCGTCTGGTCGACGTCGAGGCGGCCGAAACACAGCGGATCTGCACCGGAGTGGCCGAGCTCGACCGCGTGCTCGGCGGTGGCCTTGTCCCTGCCTCGCTGGTGCTGGTCGGCGGTGAGCCCGGCGTGGGCAAGTCGACGCTGCTCCTGACCGCGCTCGCCGAGATGTCCAAGGAGCGCCGCGCACTCCTCGTCACGGGTGAGGAGTCAGTCGCCCAGGTGAAGCTCCGTGCCGAACGGCTCGGCGGAGCCGAGCGTGTCGAGATTCTGGCCGAGACCGAGCTCGAGACCGTGTGTGCGACGCTCGAGGCCGAGCGTCCCGACGTCTGCGTGATCGACTCGGTCCAGACGCTCTACTCCGCGGAGGTGGGCTCCGCACCCGGCTCGGTCGTGCAGGTGCGCGAGGCAGCGGCACGGCTGATGCGCGCCGCGAAGGAGCTGGGCGTCGCGACGATTCTCGTCGGCCACGTCACGAAGGACGGCACGGTGGCCGGCCCGCGCGTGCTCGAGCATCTCGTCGACTGCGTGCTGCAGTTCGAGGGCGACCGCTACCACGCGCACCGCGTGCTGCGCGCAACCAAGAACCGCTTTGGCTCGACGAACGAGCTCGGAGTCTTCGAGATGACCGGCACCGGTCTCGTCGGCGTGCCCGACCCGTCGGAGGTCTTCGGGCGCGCGGCCGGCAGCGAGGTGGGCTCCGCCGTTGCGTGCGCCCTCGAGGGGACGAGGCCGATCCTGCTCGAGATCCAGGCGCTCGTCGCACCGACGGATCTCGCGATGCCGCGGCGTGTCGCGACCGGAGTCGATCCGAAGCGGCTCGCGATGATCGTCGCAGTGCTCGGCCGCCATGCGCGCGTCGCGCTCGGGACGGCGGATGTCTTCGTGAACGTCGCCGGCGGCGTTCGCATCGACGAGCCCGGCGCGGATCTCGGGATCGCGCTCGCGATCGCCTCTGCTGCGAAGGGCGCTCCTACTCGCGAAGGGCTTGCCGCGTTCGGCGAGATCGGGTTGACGGGACGCCTGCGCCCGGCGACGCAGACCGACCGGCGGCTCGAGGAGTGCGCAAAGCTCGGGATCAAGGTGGTCATCTCGCCGGCCGAGACGGACACCTTGCCCAAGGCCATCACCGCAGCGCTCGGCTAGGCGGTCGCTTGCGACCGCCGCATCAGAGGCCGAGCGGGCTCCGCCTGCACGGCCGATAAACCAGCAACCTGGGTCACGACCCCCTTTGCCGCACCGCTCGCGAGCGCATAGCTTCCTCACATGCTGCGCGGCGTCGGCCAGAGGCCCGTGCTCGCCGTGCTTCTCGGCGCAGTCGCGATCGCGTTCTCCGGCATCCTCTTCCGCCTTTCGCACGTGTCCCCGTCGACGGGTGCCTTCTATCGCTGCGTGTTCGCGCTTCCGCCGCTCTGGCTGCTCGCGCGGCTCGAAACGCGGCGCTACGGGCCCCCACGCCGACGCGCCCTCTGGCTCGCGTGGCTTGCCGGCGCGTTCTTCGCAGCCGACCTCGTGCTCTGGCACCACGCGATCGAGCAGGTCGGCGCCGGCCTCGGGACGGTTCTCGGCAATACGCAGGTCGTCCTGGTCGGCGTGCTCGCGTGGGTGCTGCTGCGGGAACGGCCGCATCGCTCGTCGTTCGTCGCGATCCCCATCGTCGGATTCGGAGTGCTGCTGATCTCGGGCGCGCTCGAGCAAGGCGCCTACGGAACGAATCCCGGCGTGGGCGTCTTCTACGGCTTGCTGACGGCGATCGCGTACGCCGGTTTCCTGCTCGTGCTGCGCGAAGGCAGCAGCGACCTGCGGCGCCCCGCCGGACCGCTGTTCACGGCGACCGCGGCATCGACGCTCGGCTGCGCGGCGATCGGAGCCGCGGTCGGGGATCTCGACCTGACGCCCTCCTGGGCGGCGATCGGCTGGCTGGTCCTGCTCGCCCTCTCTGCCCAGGTGCTCGGCTGGCTGCTGATCTCGACCTCGCTGCCGCGGCTTCCGGCAGTCGTGACCTCCATCCTCCTGACCTTCCAGCCGTTGTGCTCGCTGGCTTTCGCTGCCTGGATCGTCGACGAGTCTCCGTCGCTGCTGCAGCTGGCCGGCGCCGCCTGCATCCTCGTCGGCCTGGTCACGGCGACAGTCGGTCGGCGCCAGGTCCCGGCCGCCGAGCCAGAGCTCGCAGGCTGACCTGGCACACTTGCCTAGTGCCCCTACCAGCAATACTCGCCGGCCTCTCGCCCGCGATCACGCGGCGCCAGAGTCCACCCTCGTCCTTGCCAAGGCGTCCAGCCTTGGCCGCGGACGAGTGCGGCCTCTGGCTTGGTGCTCGCGACCGAGAGACTCGGCAGCATCACTGGCAGGGGCACTGATGCAAGAGCCGCAGAGTGCCCTCGGCTTCACACGTACCCCCTCCGAGGACGACCCGCGGCGCGATCCCCAGCTGCTTGCGGCCCTGGAGCGAATCGCTCCGGGCACCGACCTTCGCCAGGCGATCGACGACGTGATCCGCTCGCACGAGGGCGCACTGTTCGTGATCGGCGACCCGAACGAGCTCTCGTTCCTGTTCTCGGGCGGGATGCGGCTCGACCAGCCGTTCACGCCCCAGTTCCTCTACGAGCTCGCGAAGATGGACGGCGCGATCATCGTTACGCCGACACTGACGAAGATCGCGTACGCGAACGTGCAGCTGATGCCGGACCCGACGATTCCGTCGAACGAGACCGGCACGCGCCATCGCACCGCCGAGCGCGTGGCGAAGCAGACCGGGGCGCTCGTGATCTCGATCTCACAGCAGCGCTCGACGATCTCCGTCTACGTCGGACAGGCCCGCTACCAGCTCGATCCCGTTCCGGAAGTGCTCGCCAAGACAAACCAGGCGCTCGCAACGCTCGAGACGTACCGGCAGCGGCTCGACCAGGTGCTGACTCGCCTGACCGCGCTCGAGTTCCAGAACGCCGTCGTCCTCGACGACGTACTGGTCGTGCTGCAACGGGCCGAGATGACGACGAGGATGGCCGCCGAGATCGAGCGCGACTGTGTCGAGCTCGGCGCCGAGGCCCGGCTGATCCGCATGCAGCTGCACGAGCTCGTCGGCGAGGTCCCTGCCGAACGGACCTCCGTCGTCTACGACTACCACGCGGAGGGAACAGGCCCACGCGCGGAGCTCGCGCTCGAAGGCCTGCATGCCCTCCCGTACCGTCAGCTGCTCGAATCGGAGCGGCTGACCGAGCTGCTCGGCTATCCGCGGGACATCAACCCACTCGACCATTCCGTCTCGCCGCGCGGTTTCCGGATCCTGTCGCACATCCCGCGTCTGCCGGACGCCGTCGTCAAGAAGGTCGTTCGAGACCTCGGCGACCTCGAGGCGATCGTGCGCGCGTCGCAACGCGATCTCGAGGCGATCGGGGGCGTCGGCACCGTACGCGCGCGCGAGATCCGCGAAGGCCTGCGTCGGCTCCAGGAACACAATCTCGTCGATCGGTATCTGCAGCTCTGAAGCACGCCCGAGGCGTCACTTTGCGACGCCGACCAGAAGAGGCCGGGACGGCTTGGCCGTCGCGGCCGTTTCCCTTAGCGCTTCGTGAGAAGCGCTAAGGGCCTCGCCGCGGCGTTCGCGGTCTTCGGGCTGTACTGGGGTGCCTGGGCAGCGTGCCTGCCCGCGATCCAGCGTTCGACCGGCGCGAGCGACGCGGAGCTCGGTCTCGGCCTGCTCTGTGTCGCGCTGGCCGCGCTTCCGGCGATGCTCGCGGCGGGGCGTCTCGCGGACCTGTTCGGGCCGAGGCTCGTCCCCCTGGCCATCGTGCTCTTCGCGGCGTCGACGGCGCTGCCTGGACTGACTCGCTCGGTGCCGGCGCTCTACGGCGCGCTCGCGTTCGTCGGCATCGGGACGGGAGCGCTTGACATCGCGCTCAACGCGCAGGCGTCGAGCATCGAGGCGAGGCATCGCGTCCGTGTCATGGACGGGCTACATGCGGCTTTCTCGGTCGGCGTTCTCGTCGGCGGCGTCGGCGCCGGGCTGCTCCGCCGGGCGGGCGGACATCCTTCGTGGATTCTCGGCGGAGTCGCGTGCGTCGTCGCGCTGACGGTCTTAGTGAATCTCGAGCCGGCTGCGCCGCCGGAGCCGGCGCAGCGACGCGCACGGCTCGAGCGGCCGCTGCTCGTCGTCGGCGCCGTGCTCGGAGTCGCATTCCTCGTCGAAAGCGGCCTCGAAGGCTGGAGCGCACTCTTCCTCGAGCGCACGCTCGACTCCGGTCCCGCGATCAGCGGTCTCGGGCCGGGCCTGTTCGCCGGTGCGATGGCAACCGGCCGCCTGCTGGCGCAGAAGGTCGAGGGCCCCTCCGTGGTCGCGCGGATGCTGTTTGCGGGCGTCGCCGCGTCGATCGGGGTGATCGTCGCCGCCACCGCGCACCACGCGGCGGTCGCACTGGTCGGCTTCGTGATCGCCGGCGCGGGTCTCGCACTGTCGGCCCCGACGCTGTTCGCGCTCGCCGGCCGGCTCGGCGGGGAGGGCGCGCGCGGCTCCGCCATGTCCACGGTCGCGATCCTCGGCTACCTCGGGTTCCTGGTCGGGCCACCGCTGATCGGAGGCGTCTCCAGTGCCATCAGCCTCCGCGGCGGGTTCGTCTTTCTCTGCTCGGTGGCGGTCCTCCTCGCCCTGTGCGCCCCACTGCTCCGCGAATCCCCTGGTTAGCAGGGATTTTGACCAAAATGTGGCCATTTCCAGCGCCTTTTGGTAGACTTGTCTACCTCGGCCGGCGGAAGAACCCCGCCGGCTTCGCGGTCACATAAGGACGAAAGGGGCGGGCTTGTACAAGATCGGCGACAAGGTGGTGTATCCACACCACGGGGCAGGCACGGTTGTGAAGAAGGAAAAGCGCGACGTGCTCGGAGAGAAGCGCGAGTACCTGACGATCAAGATTCTGCACAACGACATGACCGTCAATGTCCCGTCGGAGAACGCCGAGAAGGTCGGGCTCCGCAAGGTAATCGGTGAAGACATGGTCAAGGTCGTCGTCAAGGCTTTGACGGGCGGCGGTACCCAGATGCCGAAGAACTGGAACCGTCGCTTCAAGCACAACCGCGACAAGATGAAGACCGGCGACATCCTCGAGTTGGCCGAGGTCGTCCGCAATCTGTCGTTGCGCGACGTCGAGAAGGGACTGTCCACCGGCGAGAAGCAGATGTTCGTCAAGGCCAAGAAGATCCTGGCCAGCGAGCTCATGTACGCGAAGGACATGGACGAGGAGGAAGCGGCCGAGTGGCTGGACGGCGTCCTCGTCAGCTCCAGCTCGAACGGCACCGCAACCGGGCGCAAGACCACGAGCGCGAAGCCGGCGAAGGTCGCGTCGAAGACCACCAAGCCTGCTGCACGAAAGACGGCGGCGGCGAAGCCGGCGGCCCGCAAGACCACCAAGTCCACCGCGAAGAGCAAGCCGACCACAAGGGCGCGCGCCGGCTCGAGGTGAGCGTATGGGCCGTCCTCGCTGCGGCCGGTAGCGGGGAGAGGCTCGGCGCCGACAGGCCGAAGGCCTTCGTCCGCCTGGGCGAGCAGCCGCTGCTCGCGGAGAGCCTGGTGCGCCTCGACGCGTCTGAGTGGATCGATGCGATCGTCGTCGCGGCCCCGCCCGACTGGGAGGAGCCGGCGATCCTGCTGGCCGAGGAGCTCGGCTGCGGCAAGGTCAGCGCCTGCGTCACGGGCGGCGCCACGCGTGCCGACTCGGTGCGGCTGGGTCTGGCCGAGGTGCCCGAGGACGCTGCCGTCGTCCTCGTCCACGACGCCGCGCGGCCGCTCCTGGACGATGCCGTCGTCGAGCGCGTGGTCAGTGCCATCGCCGACGGGTGGGACGGCGCCGTGCCGGCCCTGCCGGTTGCCGACACGGTGAAGCGGGTCGACGGCGAGCGGATCGTGGAGACGCTGCCGCGGGACGAGCTGCGCGTCGTGCAGACGCCGCAGGCCTTCGTCACGGCGGTCTTGCGCGGTGCGCTGCAGGGCTCGGGCTGGACGGATTGCGCAGCGGCCGTCGAGGCGGCGGGTGGACGCGTGAAGGTCGTCGAAGGCGACCCCCGCCTGCAGAAGATCACCGACGCCGCCGATCTCGAGCGCGTCGCGGCGCTGCTGTGATCGTCGACTACCACATGCACCTGCGTAACCCGCGCGAGGAGATCGCGCACGACACCTGGGCGGTCGAGCCGTTCGTCGAGACTGCGCGCGCTGCGGGCGTCGACGAGATCGGCTTCACCGAGCATGCGTATTACTTCGAGCAGACCCGCTCGCTCTGGACGGTTCCGTATCAGCTAGAGCGTTGCGTCTACGACCTCGACGTTTATGTGAACGCGGTCCTCGAGGCGCGCGGGCGCGGATTGCCGGTGAAGCTCGGCCTCGAAGTCGACTACGTCCCTGGTCGTGAGGACGAGACACGCGCGCTGCTCGCTCCGTATCCCTGGGACTATCTGCTCGGCTCCGTCCACTTCATCGACGGTCTCGGCGTCGACGGCGAGCCGCGGCTGCTCGACGAGGTCGGCGTCGAGGAGACCTGGCGCAGGTACTTCCAGATGTTGGCGCGGGCGGCGCTGAGCGGTCTGTTCGACTCGCTCTCCCATCCCGACCTGGTCAAGATCTTCGGGGCGCGCGCTGACGCGTTCGACTACGCGCCTGTCGTAGCTGAGATCGCGCAGTCGGGCGTCGCGGTGGAGGTCTCGACGGCGGGCTTGCGGAAGCCGGTCGGCGAGCTCTATCCGCATCCGGACGTACTCGAGGCATGCCGCGAACGGGCCGTGCCGGTCACGACGGGCTCCGATGCGCACACCCCGGAGCTCGTCGGGCGCGACTTCGACCGCGCCCGCGAGCTGCTGCGCGCCGCGGGATACGAAACCGTCACCGTCTTCGAGCAGCGCCGGGCGCGGCAGGAGCCGCTCGGGTGAGCTTTCGGGTTGGCATCGGCGTCGATGCGCATGCATTCGAGGAAGGAGTTCCGCTCGTCCTCGGCGGGGCTCCGTTCGATTCTCCGCGCGGGCTTGCCGGCCACTCCGACGGCGACGTGATCACGCACGCACTGATCGACGCCGTGCTCGGCGCGGCGGGTCTCGGCGACATCGGCTCCCTGTTCCCGTCCGATGTATCCACGCCGGCGGGCATCTCGTCCCTCGACCTTCTGCGCGACGCGCTCGCTCAGGTGCGCGGCGCCGGCTATGCCGTGGTGAACGCAGACTGCGTGCTGATCGGCGAGGAGCCGCGGATCGCCGACCGCCGGCAGGAGCTGGAGGAAGCATTGACGGAGATCGTCCGGGCGCCGGTGAGCGTGCGGGCGACGACGACCGACCGGCTGGGCTTCACCGGCCGCGGCGAAGGGCTCGCCGCGCAGGCCGTCGCGCTGCTCGAACGCCCGTGAACATCGTCCGCTACGCGGATCGCCCCGATCTACTCGCGATCCGGTTCGAGACGCTCAGCAAGCCGACCTTTCCCGAGTACATGAATCACAACGTGCCGGGCGGGAAGTACTGGGGCCGGCTCTACGACGACTATCCGGACTTCCAGCTCGGGCTTCTCGACGGCCACGAGCTCGTCGCCGAGCTGCACAGCGTTCCCACACCCTGGGACGGCAACGACGAGGACCTGCCGGCGGGCTGGGACGAATCGTTCCTGCGTGCCTTCGAGAGCGGACGTGAAGCCGACGTGCTCTGCGCGCTCGCGATCTCGGTTCGGCCGGACCGGCAGTCGCAGGGCCTCGCCGCGCGAATGCTCGAAGAGATGCGCGCGGCGGCGGCGAGGGGCGGGTTGCGCGAGTTGATCGCGCCCGTGCGGCCGACGCTCAAGGCGAAGTATCCGCTGACTCCGATCGAGCGTTACCTGGCCTGGCGGCGCGAAGACGGAGCGCACTTCGATCCGTGGATCCGCGTGCACGAGCGCGTCGGCGGCGAGATCATCGCGCCCTCACCGGAGTCGATGACCATCGAGGCCCCGGTCTCGGACTGGGAGGACTGGACGGGCATGAAGTTCCCGGACGATGGCGACTACGTCGTGCCGGAGCTTCTCGCGCCGCTCTACGTCCGCGACGGGGTGGGCCGCCATGTCGAGCCGAACGTGTGGCTACGGCATCGCCTCTAGCTCGCTGAGCCTCGGCGCCCTGCGGACGCTCGGAGACCACGCCGCGGTCAGCCCGACTGCGGCCAGGACGACGGCCAACACGACCATGCTCTTCACCGCGCCGATGCTCTCGAGCAGGAACCCGGCCGCGAGCGTTCCGAGCGGGACCGCTCCCCAGGCGACCACGAGCGCCGCACTGCCGACGCGTGCCAGGAGCCGGTCGGGAACGAGCGCGTATCGGTAGCTCGCGAGCGTGACGTTGAAGACGGGGCCGAAGAGGCCGGCCAAGCCCCAGACGGCGCCCAGCACGAACGGGTTGTGTGGCAAGGGCAGGATGAAGGCCGCGATCGCCCAGATCCAGAAGGAACCGATCACGACGAACTTCGGATGCACCTGCCGTTGCGCCCACGGTGCAACCGCCGAGCCAAGCAGGGCGCCTGCGCCGGAAAACGCGAGCATCAGGCCGATCGCGCTCGAAGACGCGCCGAGGTCCCTCGCCCGCACGATCATGGCGAGGTAGATCGCGTTGAAGGCGAAGTTCGATCCGGCGACGAGAAAGATCGTCGTCCGCAAGAACGGCATCCGCCAGAGCCAGGCGACGCCCTCTGCGATGTCCGTGCGCAGGCGCGTGCGCGTCGGAGCTCGCTCTTCCTGAAACGCGGGGCGAACGAACAGGAGTGAGACGAAGGACACCGCGTATGACACGGCGTCTGCGACGAACGGCAGCAGCCGGCTGACGCCGAAGAGCGCCCCGCCGAGCCGCTGGCCGACCAGGTCGGCACCCTGGACACGCGCCTGGTTCTGCGCGACCGCGGTCGGCAGCTGCTCCTTGGGGACGATCTGCGGGAGCGCTGCCGTTTCCGCGAGGCTGAAGAAGACGAAGGCCACGCCCTCGACGAAGGCGACCGCGACGATCTGGGCGAACGGCAACGTCCCGATGGCAAGGACGACCCCGATGCTGCCGAGTGCGAGAGCGCGGGCGGCGTCGGCGAACAGCATGATCCGTTTGCGGTTCCAGCGGTCGACAAGCGCGCCGGCAGGCAGGAAACAGAGCATGTACGGGAGCGACTGCGCGAAGCCGACGATCCCGGCCCTCGCGGGCGAATGCGTCAGCGCAAGTACGAGCAGCGGGTACGCGACGCCGGTGACGCGCGTCCCGATCGTGGAGACGACCTGCCCGCTCCAGAGCAGGATGAAGTCGCGGTTACGCCAGAGCGATGTCTTCGTTAGCGGCGGCGGCCCTTCTTGGCGCGCTCGAGCTGACGGCGCATCTGGCGGTTCTGTGCGATCGCGTCGGACTGTTCGGTGGTGGCGTCGAGATAGGCCGCCCGTTCGCGAGCACTCAGCCGCGAGAGCGCTTGCGCGGCGCGCTGCGGATCCTTGGCGACGCCAGCACGCTCCATCTTCTTGACGGCGCTGGCGAGCTCCGGGTTCTGGCGCTCGAGGGCAGCCTGCGATGCCCGCTTCATCAGCTTGCCGACGAACGGCAGCTTCATCAGTCCCGCCACGATCGGCTTCAGGTACCGGCCGCCCTGGATCCGTCCGAGCAGCGCGAAGATCCCCAGCAGCAGGAGCAGGCCGCCGAGGATGTACAGCGGGAAGAGGTAGAACCAGATCGAGCCGGTCACGTGCGGATCGTAGCCTGTGGGCTCGGAGGCACGGTCAGTCCAGCGCGTAGCCGCCCGCCAGCATGCGGTCGGCGCGGGCGTGGAACTCCTCGAACGCCGGCACGTCCCAGCCGAGCGAATCCGCGAGGCGGACGATCATGTTGAACAGCGCCGCGACGTGGATCGCGTCGACGAGCGCCTCCCGGCTGACGCCTGTGTCGAGCACGACGGCTGCGTCGGCCGCCGTCAGCTCGGCCGGCCGTAGCGTCAGCTTCTCGATGAAGCCGAGCGTCGCGCGCAGGCGGTCGTCGATCGGCGCAGTCCGCCAGTCGCGTTCAACCGCTTCCCACACCTCGTGTCCGAGGCCGTACGACGCGACCGCGCCGTGGGCGTTCGTTCAGAAGGGACACTGGTTGAGCGACGAGACGAACCCCGCGAAGAGCTCACGCTCGGCGGCATTCCAGACCGACGGCCCGCGCATGGCCGCGTCGAGCGTGGCGCTGTACGGCCGTCCGAAGAGCTCCGGGCGATAGTTGATGGTCTTCAGCACGCCCAGCGGACGCTCGACCTGGACGGCTTCGACGCAGGCCAGCCTCATCGCAGGGTGGCCAGTCCCGCGTCGAGGCGTTCGAGCCCGGCTGCGACGGCTGCGGAGATCGTGTGTTCGAAGATTTCGTCCTCGCTGAACCCGGCCGCCTTCAACTGCTCGACGTCCCCGTCGCTGACCTTGTACGCGTGGAGGCGCACCTTCTCCAGGTATTTCGTGAACTGCGGTGGTGCCGGGCGCTCCGGACGTGCGGCGGCGCGCAACCCGGCGATCAGCTCGTCGTAGCGAGTCTTCATCGCCTCGGGAGTGCGACGACGTCGGCGTCGATCTCCACCAGGCCGTCGCGAGCGAGCGACCGGGCGGCCTCGGCGTCGAGCTCGGCCAGGGCCCGGTCGGCGGCGGCGACGAGCCGCAGTGTGCGCGCGCGGCGTTGCCGGAAGGAGCCTTCGAAGTGCGACTGCTTGCGCAGCGGTTCGTAGCGCCGGCGTGACGGGCACACGTCCGCAAGTGGGCAGATGCCGCAGCGGGGAACACGGGCGAGGCAGATCGTCGCGCCGAGATCCATAAGCGCCTGCCCGGCGCGCGGCGAGAAGTTGTGGCCGGTGCGTTCCTGCACGCGTCGCACGTTCGTGTCCACCGGCAGGACGTTGCGTCCAAAGGCGAAGCTCGCCACGGCCGCAGCCGTGTACGGGCCGACTCCGGGCAGCTCGGTGAGGTCGTCCGGCCAACCGTCCCGCGCGATCTTTTGCGCCGCGCGGTGAAGGTTCAGCCCGCGCCTGTTGTAGCCCAGCCCCTGCCAGGCGCGAATCACTTCTGCGGGCGATGCAGCTGCGAGCCCGTCCACCGTCGGCCAGCGCTCGAGCCATTGCAGGTAGCGCGGCACGACACGTTCGACCTGTGTCTGCTGCAGCATCACCTCCGACACGAGGATCGCGTACGGGTCGCGTGTCTCCCGCCACGGCAGATCTCGGCCGTGGGCGGCGAACCACTCCAGCAAGGCGGACTCCACGGGCTCGGACTCTAGACTGGGTTGCAGATGAAGCGAGTCCGATTTGCGCCCAGTCCGACCGGTTCCCTGCACGTCGGGAACGCCCTCAGCGCCGTCGCCAACAGGGCGCTTGGCGATTGGATGCTGCTGCGAATCGACGACACCGATCCGGCCCGAAACGTGCCGGGCGGGGAAGACGAGATCATCGACGACCTGCGCTGGCTCGGCCTCCAGTGGGAGGAGGGGCCGGTGCGTCAGAGCGAACGACAGGAGCGCTACCGCGAGGCCGGAGCCGCGCTCGGCGATCGCTTCGACGGGATCACTCTCTTACGGGAGGACGGGAGCGCGACCTATCACCTCGCCAGCGTCGTCGACGACGTGGACTTCGGCATCACGCACATCGTGCGCGGCTTCGACCACCGGCCCAACGAAGCCCTGCACCGTCGGCTGTTCGCAGCGCTCGGCGCCGAACCACCTGAGTTCGTCCACCACGGCCTGATTCTCGGCGAGGACGGCAAGAAGCTCGCAAAGCGCGCTCCCGGTGCCACGGTGGCTTCGCTGCGCGAGGCCGGCATTCCCGGTCCGGCGGTGCGGCGCTATCTCGAGGAGCTCGGCGTGCCGCAGCACGACGTGCACTACGACCTCCCGCGGATCCGCCGGCTCGCGATCGAGTCGATCGAGTCGATGAGCGACGAGGACCTGGCTGCAGCGGCCGACGCTCCTGTAGAGGTGGTGCCGGCGTTGCGGGGCGCGCGCGACCTGAACGAGGCGAGGGAGTACGCGCGCACGATCCTCACTGCGCCAGCGCCGGTCAAGGTCGATGCGCCGGAGACGCTCGAGCGCTTCCGCGAGCTCGTCGAGGGGGCGAACGGCGGCATCGACGCACGCGAGGTCGTGCGTGAGCTGAAGGCCGTCGGAGGAAACCTGCGCGCCTTGCGCGTCGCGTTGACGGGTCAGGAGCGTGGCCCGGAGCTCTGGACCGTGATCGCAGCGCTCCCGCGCGACGAGACCCTGCGCAGGATCGATGCAGCTCTTTGACACGCTGACCAAGACGAAGGTCGAGCTCCCTGCAGGACGGATCCGCATGTATTTCTGCGGGCCGACCGTCTACCAGCGTGCGCACATCGGCAATGCGCGTCCCTACATCCTCGGCATGTGGCTGCGGAACTGGCTGCGTTCGCAGGGACGCGACGTCGAGCTCGTGCACAACATCACCGACATCAACGACCGGATCTACGAGGCGGCGCCGGGCGCCAGCGCGGAGCTCGCCGCACGCGCGACCCAGTGGTATCTCGAGGACACGGACGCGCTCGGCCTCGGGCGTCCTGACGAGCTGCCAAAGGCGAGCGAGTTCGTGGAGCAGATCATCCGGTTCATCACCGAGCTGATCGACGGCCGCTACGCATACGAGGTCGAGGGCGACGTGTATTTCCGCGTTGCGCGTGATCCCGATTACGGGCGGCTCTCGGGGCAGCGCCCGGATCAGGTCGAGGAGCAGGAGCCCAACCCGCGCAAGGAGGATCCGCGGGACTTCGCCTTGTGGAAGGCGAACAAGCCCGACGAAGACACCTGGTGGGAGTCGCCGTGGGGACGTGGCCGGCCGGGCTGGCACATCGAGTGCTCCGTGATGGCCGAGGAGCTGCTGGGCTCCACGTTCGAGATTCACGGGGGTGGGCTCGACCTCGTCTTCCCCCACCACGAGAACGAGCTGGCGCAGTCGAACGCGCTCGGGCACGACTTCGCACGGATCTGGACGCACAACGGCCTGCTGCGCTTCACGGGCTCGAAGATGTCGAAGTCCGAGGGCAACATCGTCACCCTGCGCGAAGCGATCGAGCGGTGGGGGCGCGAGACCGTGCTGATCTTCTTCATGACGGGTCACTGGTCGAAGCCGATCGACTTCTCCGACGAGACGATGTCTGCGGCCCAGTCGCGCGTCGAGCGGTTCCGGGAAGTGTTTCGCGGCCCGTCGCAGCCCGGCGGCGACTGGGACAGGTTCGCGGCCGCCCTCGAGGACGACTTCAACACGCCGGACGCGCTCGCGGTCCTGCACGGCTGGCGCGACCATGAGCAACTGCGCCGTGCGCTCGACGTCTTCGGACTCGCCTGGCTTGCCGAGCAGCAAGCGGCTCCGCCCGAGATCGTCGAGCTCGCCGAACGGCGCCGGCAGGCACGGGCGGCGCGCGACTTCGACGAGGCCGACCGCCTGCGGGTGGAAATCGAAGCAGCCGGCTGGGAGGCACGGGACGTGGCAGACGGTTTCCAGCTCGTGCCGAAGTGACGCGCGAGCAGGTCTACGGCCGGCGTGCCGTGCGCGAGGCGCTGCGGGGCCGCCGGGAGGTGCTCGAGCTCTGGGCGACCGAGCGCGCAGTCAAGTCGGAGGCGTGGCTGCGCGAGCTCGAGCGTCCCCGCGTGCAGACGAAGCTCGAGCGCGAGCTCAGCGAGGCCGCCGGCACGCGCGACCATCAGGGCGTCCTCGCCTGGTGTGAGCCCTACCGCTACGCGGACGGGTGGGAGCTCGCCGCTGTCGAGCGGCCGCTGCTCGCCTGCCTCGACCAGGTCACCGATCCACGCAACCTCGGGGCGGTGATCCGCAGTGCAGACGGAGTGGGGGCGACCGGCGTCGTCGTCCCCGCGCACAGGGCCGCCACCGTCACGCCCGCCGTCTGTCGATCGTCGGCCGGCGCCGTCGAGCACGTGTCGGTCGCAGTCGTCCCGAATCTCGCCCGTTACCTCGGCGAGGTGAAGCGCGGTGACCTCTGGATCTTCGGCGCCGTCGGCGACGGTGCGAAACCGATGTGGGAGACGGATCTCAGCGGCGGCGTCGCGCTCGTCTTCGGCGCCGAGGGAAAGGGCCTGCGCCCGCTCGTCCGCCGGACGTGCGACGACGTCGTCTCGATTCCGATGGCCGGGAACGTCGAGTCGCTCAACGTGAGCGTTGCCGCGGCGGTGCTCCTTTACGAGGCTAAGCGGCAACGTGGCTGACCCGACGCTCTACCTCTTCGACGGCCACAACCTCTTCCACGCGGGGAACTACGAGGACCTGCGTCAACTCCGGGACGAGCTCGCCAGCTTCGTCGCCGTGAAGGGAGCGCGCGGAGTGCTGGTCTTCGACGGGAGCGGGGCGGACGAGGCCTATGGCCCGCTCGAGGTGCGCTACGCGGAGAACGCGGACACGCTCCTGGAGCGTCTCGCCGCGGAAAACCGCGCCACCGAGGTCGTCTGCCTCGTCTCGTCTGACATCGCCGTGCGCGGGACGTCCGGGCAGGAGGTGCAGAAACGCTCCTCCGCGACGTTCCTCGGCGACCTGGAGGCCGTGTCCCACAAGGACGACCCTCCGCACCACCTGCGCGACACGCTCGATCCCGAGACGCGCGCGAAGCTCGAGCGGCTCCGCCGCGGCGGCTAGCTAGTTGAGCTGCCTACAGAGGTTGTGAACGGCTGAGGTTCTATCCGGCCCTCCTTTGAGGCTGTGGGTCTTCCCGGACCTACGCTCAAAGGAGGGCGCGGATGTATCTGCACGCTAACGCCAAGCTCGGACTGGCCGGTCGGT
>WNGB01013917.1_pt1 | contig 21762 bp, 24 predicted proteins | sample 5400681 | NCBI WGS metagenome assembly WNGB01 (sample SAMN13153367, study PRJNA577476) | soil metagenome | isolation source: 115 cm soil or saprolite under grassland replicate 2 | place: USA:California | collected 2016-06-15
TCATGGCGTCCACGGCATTGAAGGCACTGTGCGCCGCTTCTCGCCCATCGGCCGGGGCAGCCAGCCAGGCGTCGGCGAGGTGTTTGGCCGCGAAACCGTCGAGCGAGACGAGGACGATCCCGACGGTCGTCCCGACGATTGCCGCGGCGAGGCCCAGCCGCGCCAGCGCGCCGGCCAGGCCCCCGCGGATCGACTGACAGACCGCCGCCAGCCCGCCCAGCATCAGAACGAGACCAACGACGATCGCCAGGTGGATGGGGATCCACGCGCCGCTGTCGGCAACGACCCGTGCCGTGCTTGCGGGCTCGCCCGGCCCGGCAGTCGCCGGATGGATCAGATTCCCGACCATTCCGAGGAGCGCCCCGACCACAGCCGCCACGCCGCCAACCCGGTAGAACCATTGCCGTTCGGACAGGTCAGCCATCGAGCTTGCTGCACTGGCCCTCAGCCTGGGGTCCGGACGTTGATCCTCGCTTCTCAATCGATCGTGAGGAAATACGTGAACGTCTTGTCGTCGCCAAACGTGTTGGTGCCGTGGACGACGATGGTGTGCGAGCCCGGGTCGAGCGGCTTGAACATCATGAAGAAGCCGTCGACGATCGCCTGCTGCGGCGCCCCGGTGATGCACGGGTCCATGACCGGCTGAAGGCTGATGTCGCCGGTGAGAGTGAACAGATCGTCCGAGTGGTAGCGGTAGTCCATGGGGCCGTGGAGCTGCTGACCGTCGAGCGAGACCTCGAGGAAATCGACGGTGTCCATGTAGAACTTGGCGTCGGCGATCAGGAAGTCGTAGAGCGACTGTCCGGGTGCCGGCTGGAAGTCGGGGAACGCAGGACAGGGGTATTCATCAACGACGGCGCCGATGTAGAGCAGGATCGACTTCTGGTGGGGGATCGTGCACGTCCGCGTGCCACTGAAGACAGGTGGTCCCGCGATCCGCGCGACGTACCAGACGGGGCCCTTCTGAGCGACGTCGCAGTTGGCGCCGGTCGGATCGAACAGTGGGCTCTCATCGAGCGGTTGGGCGTAGACCCATTGCGATGCCCTCTCGCCCCAGGTCGCCATGTCGACGCCGTAGGGACTGGCGTCCCTGCCAAAGAGGGCCGGATTTGGGTTGTCGCTACGATCGGAAAACTGGTCGGCCAGAACGGCCGACGACGCCAGGGTCGCGCAGACCGCGGCGGCGAGGATGGCGACGGGAATTCGGCGCATCGGGCTCCTCCTTCGATCCAGCGGCTCCCGGAAGGCCATTGCGGGAGGACGCGATCTCGGGTCGAGCCTACGTACGGATCCCAGCGAAAGCTCGCCATTTTCGGCCAAACTTCAGCCTTGGCAGACTGGCCAGACGCAGGCGTGGACGCAGAGCCAGCCGCCCGCACGTCGTTCGTACGTGTCGACGTAGCGATTGAACCGTCCCAACCCGGTGGAGGTCCGGGCGGACACGACGGCGACGTCGCCATCGACATGGATTCGGACCTGATCGAAATCAATCGACGGCACCGGCTTGCCATCAAGGTCCCCGACATAGCGCTCCATCGGCCAGACGTCCCCGGTCGCACCATCGAGGTACGAGAAGTTGGCCGAGAGGATGGGCTCCAGGAGCTTCCACGAGCCGCCACGGAACGCATCGACGAACCGCGCGTTGAGGCTCGTCAAGAGCTCAAAGTCGTCCATGCGCTCTCCCTCATCCGGCATTGTCAGGCAGCTCCGACCCGGGCCAGCGGAGGTTGCTGCAACGCGTCGGCCATCCAGAGATGCGTCGCCGCCACGGCTCGCCACGGGCGCCAGCGTTCGGCAACCTCGGCGAGCGGACCGGTGGACTGGTGGGCAAGATGCGGGAGGGCGCGCTGAAGGCCGAGGTCGGTCGTTGGGCAGGCGTCGGGCTCGCCCAGCCGGAGGGCGAGATATTGCGCGGTCCACGACCCCAGGCCGGGGATGGCGGTGATCGATGCCACGAGGCGGTCAAGGCTGACGCTTCGATCGAGACGCACGCTCCCGGTGGCGACGGCACGAGCAAAGGAGCGGATCGCAGCGGCTCTGGCGGAGGTAAGGCCAACACCGGACAGGTCGGCGCCGGAGAGGGCCTCTGGCGAGGGGAACGTGTGTGTAAGGCCGAGCCGCCGGAGTCCGCCGGCGGGATCGCCCAGGCGCTCCACCAAGCGCCCGATCATCGTGTTGGCTGCGGCGATGCTGACCTGCTGGCCGATGATCGCCCGCACACCGGTCTCGAAGGCGTCCCATGTCCCCGGCGGCCGAAGGCCCGGCCGGGCGCGGAGCAGTGGGCCCACGATGGGGTCGCCGGCCAAGACGTGCACGGGCTCTTCCAGGTCGAGATCCAGGTTGGCGATGCGGCGGGCACGTTCGACGAGATGGATCAGCTCCTCCCAGTGCGGCAGGTGAGCGCGCAGGACGAGATGGTCGGAGCCGCCTGCGAATAGCTCGAGGACGCCGGGGTGTTCGCCGATCCTGATCGATCGTCGATAGGTCTGGTCTGAGACATGCTCGATCCCTGGGATCGCTCGTGCCGCGAGGTACGCGAGCGTCGCCTCCCAATCGAGGGCGCCGCGAAAGGGAAGCCGCAAGAGCAGGCCACCGTCCGCGACGAGACGATCGGCCTTGCGGCGCTTCGCACGCAGGGCCCGCGGCGACGCCCGGAATACATCCTGGCAGGCGCGATTGAACTGGCGCAGGCTGCCGAAGCCTGCTGCAAACGCGATTTCGGTGATCGATAGATCGGTGTCATCCAGGAGCCGACGAGCGAAATGCGTGCGTGCCGAGCGGGCCAGTCCGTCAGGAGTCACCCCAAGATGGGTCCCGAAGAGGCGGCGAAGGTGACGTTCGGACACGCCGAGCCGGCCGGCGAGCTGTGACTCCGTTGCCTCATCGAGCCAGCCGTCGAGGATCAGCGACACGGCCCGGCAAACCAGTTCCGGACCGGTCGAGACCAGGGCCTGCGGTACGCGATACGGCCGGCAGCGGAGGCAGGCCCGATATCCAGCCGCCTCGGCCGCGGCGGCGATCGGGTACTTCCGGACGTGTTGTGCGAGTGGTTGTGCGCCGCATCCAGGTTGGCAGTAGATGCCGGTCGTGACGACCGCGGAGAACTGTTCCACGCCGATAGATATACGGCTCGTGCCCCTTCTTGACTAGCCAGATCCGGACATGCCCGGTTGGAGTTCGTCGGCAACGGGCACAACCGATGCTCTCGAGCGGTCAGGTGGGTTGAAGGTCAGTGGCAGGTCGGTGAGAGGGGCGACGAGCCCATCGCCCCATCGTTCAGCGGCTGCTCAGCACGGGCAATCCGGCGTTGGTGGACATGGGCAGCTCGGGCCGCAGTCGCAATCGCAGTAGCTCATCTTCCTCACCTCCTTTCCTGAGACAGAGATCCGGGTTGACCCCGCCCACTTGCAGGGTCGTCTCCAGGACCGCCAGCTGGCGGTCGAGGTCCTCGATCTCCGCGCGGCTCCGGGCGATCGCCGCTCGCTGGGCCGAGACGAGCGGTAGCAGGTCCCGCGCCATCGCATCGCATTCCCCGCTCTGGCAGAGCGAGGCGAGCCGCCCGGCGACCGGCAGGTCGAGTCCGAGCAGCCTCAGGCTGACGACGATGCGGAGCCGGCATAGGTCGTCGTCCGTGTACTCGCGGTAGCCGTTCGAATGGCGCGAGGCAGGCGGGAGGATGCCCTTGCGCTCGTAGAAGCGAACGGCGGACGGGGCGATCCCGACGGTTCGAGCGATCTCCGAGACGTTCATGCCACGACCCTACACGTTGAACCCAGTTCAACGTCAAGGGGGCATCAACGGATGGTCGTCATGGCCTCGTTGCTCTGATCGGGTGCCGGCCGGTGTCGCGCGGATCAATGGCCTTCGGAGGTCCCGTTCCGTTTCCGGTCAGAGACCTACGTCGGCGAGAGCAGAGGCCCGGTCCGGGTAGTCCTGGATGAGCACAACCCGGTCCTGTCGGAACGTGAAGGCCTGGTGAAGCGGGAAGGGCCGCGGCGGTTCCGCTCGCGGATCCACCACGACCGTGTCGCCGACCTCGGCGAGCACGACCGGGTGCCCCGTCGCGCCGGAGGCGAGGTAGCGCTCGAAGACCTCGCGCACCTGGTCTCGATCGGTGCATATGGGCGCCCCATGATCGTGGTCGTGCTCGAGATCCTCCTCCTGCTCGTAATCCTCGCCGTCGCCGAGGCCGCGCCAGATGACGCGCTCGTCGAGGAGGCCGATGAGCCGCCCGAGATCGCGGGAGTCGAAGGCGGCGGACAATGACTCTCCATGAGTCGGCATTGCGATCCTCCAGGGTGGCCAGAACCTAGCACCGTCTCCGGCTTCCCGCCCGGGATGGCGCCGGCTGAACCGCCCGCGGCTTGCACGGAGGCGGCTTGGCGACGAGATTCGTGGGGTGCACACAGACGATCTCTCGACCGACCCCCCGACAGGCCCCTCGGCGACAGTGGCGCCTGACCGGCCTACGTACCCAAACTTCGCAGGGAAGCACGCCCATGACGCGTTCATCAGCCCCGCCGAGTACCTGGCCTACCTCCGGGCTCGAGGGCGAGCTCCCGATCTCGCTCCGCTCGACGGCGTGGTTCTGCTGTACCAGCAATCCATCCTGCGCCGGATCGTGGAGAGCGAACCTACGGAGCTGCATCGTGGCTGGGTCACCGGGGAGTTCAGGCTGCTCAAGCGCACGGACAGTCGGGTTGGCGTGTGCGGAGGCTTTGGGATCGGCGCTCCCGTCGTCGCCATCGTCATCGAGGAGCTCATCGCCCTCGGGGTAACAAGGTTCATCGCCCTTGGCACGGCAGGCACGATCCAACGACAGGTCGCCATCGGCGAGGTCGTCATCTGTGACCGGGCCATCCGTGACGAGGGCGTTTCGCACCACTACATCTCGCCGGCCAGGTATGCCAGGCCATCCGAGGAGCTCACAAACGGGTTGGCGGGTGCGTTGAAAGAGGCAGGCCGACCCTTCCGCGTGGGAGGGAGCTGGACGATCGACACGCCATATCGAGAGACCGCCGCCGAGGCGCGGCACTACCAGCGCGAAGGCATCCTCACCGTCGAGATGGAGGCGGCTGCCGTGTTCGCAGTGGCCGAGCATCGCGGCGTACAGGCAGCCGCGGCGTTCGCCATCTCCGACTCCTTGGCGGACCTCGTCTGGAACCCGCAGTTCGACTCAGCCGAGACCCAGGACGGGCTGGACGCCATCTTCGAAGCGGCGGTGTCCGCGCTCTCGACAAAGGGCCGCAGGGTATCGTCGTAGGACCCGCCGCCGCCAGCGGAACGCGCCCAGCTCGGGCTACTTCGTCGGGACGTCATCGGTTGCGGCTTTCATCTTCAGGCGCGCGGCCCGCATGGTCAGGTAGCGCTGCTCTGGAAGGCTCGTCGTCCGATTGGCCGCGGCGCGATAGTGCGCCAGCGCGGCGTTCGTGTCACCAGCCATCTCCAGCAGATGCGCACGGACCGCGTCGAGCCGGAAGTGACCGGTCAGCCGTTCGTCGACCGCGTCGAGCAAGGCCAGGCCCGCGGACGGGCCCTGGGCCATGGCGGCTGCGACGGCCCGGTTGAGCGTGACGACCGGGTTGCCGGTCATCTGCTCCAGCAGCCCGTACAGGGCAAGGATCTGTGGCCAGTCGGTGTCGTCGGCTCGCGCAGCCCGGTCATGGAGGGCCGCGATCGCGGCCTGGAGGTGGTACTCACCGACCGCGCCTTTGCCCACTGCGCGGTTGATCAGGGCAACGCCTTCGGCGATGAGCGCCCGATCCCACAGGGTTCGATCCTGTTCCGCCAGCGGGATCAGCTCCCCCGCAGCGTTGGTTCGAGCCGGGCGTCTGGCATCGATGAGCAGCATGAGAGCGAGCAGACCCATCACCTCGCCGTCGTCGGGAAGCATCCGCTGCACCATCCTGGTCAGACGGATGGCCTCGTCCGATAGCTCGGTGCGATGCAGCTCGCGGCCGTTGCTGCTTGCGTACCCCTCGTTGAAGATCAGGTACAGCACGTGCAGCACGCTGCGCAACCTGGCGGTCTGCTCCTCGGGTGTCGGCATCCGGAACGGCATGCCAGAGGCCTTGATGCGCTGCTTCGCCCTGGAGATGCGCTGGGCCATGGTCGCTTCGCCAACCAGGAACGCGTTCGCGATCTCGGCCGTGGTCAGTCCGCCGACCGCGCGTAGCGTCAGTGCGATCGCCGAGGCCGCGGTCAGCTCCGGATGGCAGCACATGAACAGGACGATCAGCGTGTCGTCCTCTTCGGAGACCTCGGGCGCGGGTCCCTGCTGCAACGACGCCAGGCTCTCCCGGTCTCTCCGTGACCGCTCGCTTCGCCGCTGGTCGATCAGCCGCCGCGCGGCGGTCTGCACCAGCCAGCCGCGCGGCTTCTCCGGAATGCCGTCTCTCGGCCAGTGGGAGGCCGCCGCGAGCAGCGCTTCCTGGACGGCGTCCTCGGCAGCGTCGAAGTCGCCATACCTGCGAACGAGCGCGCCAAGGACCTGCGGCGCCAACTCGCGCAGCAGGTCCTCGACGCTTGGACGGACGTTCAGCGCTTGCCACCTGCGTGCTGGAGGAATTCGTCCATGTCGGCGACATCGGACGGAGCCTGCTCCATCACCTGCCGCACCTGGATCGGCTGCTGCGTCGCGACGCCGCCGGGTCCCGGCACAGCCGAGATCTTCGCGGCGATCTCGATCGCACGCGCCTCCGACTCAACGTCCACGATCTGATAGCCCGCCAGCCACTCCTTGAACTCCTGGAACGGCCCATCGGTGACCACGGGCGCAGTTAGGCCGTCAGACGTCACGATCTTCGCCAGGTCGGGCCCGGCCAGGACTTCCGATTGGACCAGCTCGCCGCTGCTGACCAGCTCGTCGTGGAGGGCCTTGTAATAGTCCAGGTGCGCCGTGATCTCCTCGGGCTTCCACTCGTCCATGGGCGCCGCGACGGCGCCTCCGTCGAAATTGACCACGAGCAGGTATCTGGTCATCTCACTCCTCTTCTATGTGCAATGTGTGCCGCAACGGGCACTGTCGCCATAGAACGGAGCCGGCCTCCAATTCTCGACATCCCGCGGGGTCCGACCCCGATCTGAGCTGTCGTCGATATCTTCGTTCAGGAGAGACCGGCGTCCCAGACCTCGACGGGACGAGCACATCGCAAAGCGACGAGCCATCCTGTCTCAGTTTGGTGCTGCGCCGCCCGGTGGATTCAGGGCGGTCGCGATCGCCATGGCGATGCCGTATGCGACGAAGACCAGAGCGGGGGCTCCTCAGAGCGGCGGTCGCCGCCAGGGACCGGGTATCAGCCGCCGATCCAGCCATCGACGGACCACTGGCAGCCAGGCCGCGCCGCCAGCCATCTGAAGGATCACGACCAGGACGATCACGGCGATCGGGATGCCGGCGATGAGCACTGGCAGGACGAACTCCAGCGGAGAACGTTTCTGATCGACCAGCGCCGAGGGGCCCTGTGCGAGACCCGTGGCGCCTGCCGGAGACGAAGACGTGGCCGTCCCGGTGCCCAGACCGCCCGAGCCGGACGACGCCGGCTCGGATGACGCCGGCGAGCTACCCGGACTCACTGTCGGGAGCGGGGTCGCCGTGGGCCCCGGCGAGCCAGTCGGGACCGGCGAGCCTGTCGGGACGGGCAAGGACGGCGTCGGCAGGGGGAGCGTCGGCACCGGGAGCGTCGGCACCGGGAGCGTCGGCACCGGGAGCGTCGGCAGGGGGAGCGTCGGCAGGGGGAGCGTGGGCAACGGCAAGGTCGGCAAGGCGAGCGCCGGGACGAGAAGGGTCGCTCCGGGCGGGGACGGGACGCCCGAGACGCCAGGGACGATGTCGGCACCGGCGACGGAGTGTTCGACCAGCAGGACCATCAAAAGGCTCGCAGCCGCGACCGCCGCGGGACGTCCTCGAACCCGCCCGCTCGTCCGATGTCGGCCGGTACGATGCCCTGGCTGGGCCATCATGCGGCCCGAGGGGCTGGCTTCCAGAGAAGCTTGGGATTCCGAATCTCGCCAGGCCGCGGCGCATCCCTGTCCAGCTCCATGCCGGTCACGAATGCGTCCACGAGGTCGCCATCGAGTTGGGTGCCGGCACTCGCCCGCAATTCCGCGAGTGCGGTCTCTTCGCTCATCGCCTTCCGGTATGGGCGTGTGGTCGTCATTGCGGAATAGGCATCCGCGATCGCGAGGATCCGGGCGATGAGCGGGATGTTCTCGCCGGCCAGTCCGACCATGTAACCCTGACCGTCCCAGCGCTCATGGTGATAGCGGACGCCTTCCCGGATCTGCTCGACGTCGGGCACGTCGCGGACGATCAGGTCGCCGAGCGCCACGTGCTGCTTGACGATCTCGTACTCGTATGGCGTCAGGCGCCCCGGCTTTCGCAGGATGTCGTCCGGGACGCCGATCTTGCCAACATCGTGAAGCAGCGCCGCAATTCGGAGGCTCGCCTGCATCTCTTTCGGCTGGCCAACGCGTTCGGCGAGGTAGAGGGCGTACGCAGCGACGTCCTCGGAATGGAGCTTCGTGTAGCGATCCTTTCGATCGATTGCGAGGACGAGGCCCTGGAGCACGTCGAATGTCGTGTGGGGGACACGCGGCTCGCTCGTCCAGGCGTCGGCGATCGATATCTCGTTGCCGCCGCCCGCCTTCGCTTCGCCGAGCGCCCTGGACACGACGGAAATGAGCTCGGTCACGCTGGCAGCATGAAACGGGAAGTAGGCAATCCCCGCGCTGACCGACACTGGCAGGAGCTCCGACCCCGGAAGCTCGAGGTGGCACGACTGGAGGCGGTCTCGAACGCGCTGGGTCGCCGCGGGCAGATCTCGGGCGACAGCAGCGGGCGCGACGGCCAGGAACTCGTCGGGGCCGAACCGCGCCAGTACGGTCCAATGCTCGGCTTCCGGCCGGAACGCCTCCGCAACGGTCAGCAGTGCCTGATCCCCGGCCGTCGATCCGTGGACGTCGTTCAGGAGCCGAAAGTTGTCGATGTCGACGAGCGCGACTCCCATCGAGCTTGCGTCGCCACGTGACTGTTCCACAAGGTCCGTGAGCTCGGCGACCGCGGCGCCGTGATTCAGCAGCCCGGTGAGCGGGTCTCGCCGGCGCGTCTCGGCGAGCTGCGCATCCTGTCGTTGCAGCCGGAGGTTCGCTGCACGGAAGATCGCGTACAGCAACGCCGCCAGCGCGACGGCTGCGGAGACGGTCACGATCACGACGTCCCGAAATGTCTCCGCGGCGCGCGCCAGGATTGGTGCCGCGTCACGCCGGATCTCAAATACCAGGCGTACGTCGCTGCCCTGAACGACGGGGATGGCTTCGATGAGACTGGACGCCAGGTTGGTGGAACCGTCGCCGGGCACGATCCAGGCATCCGCTCGGCCACCCGAGATCGCGCCCTTCGAGCGCACCGCGACCGGGTAACCACTGCCGGCGCCGGACGCGGCCACGAGAACCTCTCCGAGTCGAGGTGAAACGATGGCGACGTCCTGATAACCGTGCTGCCGGACGAGATCGCCGAGGAGCGGCTCGATGACCGCTCGCCGGTCCGCCAGAGCGAGCCCACCTTCGAAATCGGCCGCGTTGAGGTTCGACTCGACGAACCCTCGAACGATGGCCTGATCGTCGCCGACCCCGACCTCGGTGGCGGCGTCGATGACGTGGTCGTGGCCGAGCAACGCGAGAGCAACCGAGCTCAGCGTAACCAACATGAGGCTCGCCACATAGACGAGCGGATACAGGAGGGGCCCGCGGCCCCGGACTCCGCGATTCGTCATCAGGGTCCCCCAGTTGCAATTGACCTGAGAGGTATCGCGGAAGTTGATGCGCGGGTCCATAGGGCGTCGGGGGGACTCCCGGTGGCTGTTAGGGGGATGCCGTCCTACGCACACCCAGAAACGCCGGCCACGGAGGGCATCCCACGGAAGAGCCGCTGTCAGGCGTCGTGGGGCGGCTCGGATTCCTGGCGCACGGCCAGAGCGGCTGCCTGATCGATGGAGTGAAGTCCGAGCTTGCGGAGGATGTTCTGCACGTGGGTGCGCAGCGTGGCGCGGCTGATCCCGAGAACGGCCTCGATGTCGGGCCGTGACAGGCCCCGTGCGAAGCACTCGAGCACCTGGCTCTCGCGACTGGTCAGCTGAGCCCTGGTCCCGTCCCGGTCGGCCGCGGGATGGCTGAGAGATGAGGCGATGTGCGCCAAAGCGGCTGGCTTCAGGAGGACTCGCTCGCCGGCCGCGATCCGGACGAGCACCGAGCGCAGGACATCGAGCCCTTCGCTCCGGGACAGCCACACATCTGCGCCTTGCCGCACAAGAGCCACCCCGTCGTCGATACGATCGGTATCGGAGAGCGCGATCACGACCGATTGACGCCAGCGACGCCGCGCGATCCTGACGGCAGCGCTCGTCGAGCCATCAATTCTGCTGCCGACCACGACGACGACATCTGGGCGGCGCCCCGCCTTGTGCGCCTGGGTCGGGTCCGTCGAGTCGGCGATGACCGGCAGACCCGCGATATCCTGGATCGCGGCTGCGACCGCCTCGCCGACCACGAGCCGGTTGGCCTGAACGCGAACGCGTAGTTTGACGGACGTCCCGGGCTCGCGGCCCACCTACCGACGCCCAAAGGCCTGGAAAGGCTTCTCCACTCCACATGTGAGTGTACCGCGGGTGCCACCAGTGTCGAGGAATAAATTCCGATGCTGTTCGACGCGAACGGTGGCTCACGGCAATCCGTGCGATCGAGTCCCCTTCGTACAGGGCGTCAATCTTCGATTCCTGCGTTCGCGACCCATCGAGTCCGCCCGGTCGCTACGATACGAACGAAGGGCTTGGCATGGACGTGGCCGATCATCTCCGCGATAGACCGAGACAGGTACAGGACCTGTATCGCCGGTTCGTGGAGCTCATCGCAGCCTGCGGGCCGTACGAGATCAGCGTGGCCAAGACCGCGATCACGTTCAAGGGCTCACGGCGGGGGTTCGCCGGCGCCAAGCCCCGGGCCGCCAGCCTTGATGGTTACTTCGACCTGCAGCGCCAAGTAGAGGATCCGAGAATTCTCAGCTCCTCGCCGTACACCAAGCGCCTGTTCGTCCACCAGTTCAGGGTGGCCGAGCCATCGCAACTGGATGGGCAATTTGCGGGATGGATTCGCGAGGCCTACGACGTCGGGTCCGGGCGGCACTTGGAGGAACCCTGACCGCGCGTGAGCCACGACAGGACCGATACGTCTTCGCGGCCGGCCCTTTGCCACGGCCCGTCCCCGCCGAGGTGGAGAGCAGAACCCACGAAGGGCCTTCCGGGGAGAGAATTGACCCCGACCCCCGTCCACGCGACCGAGGCCTGGTGCGGCGGCGAACGAATTGGAGAAGCCCTATGGCTATCACCGGCCACGAAGCAGCGCAGATCGATGAGGCGAATGCAGCGGGTCGCAATCCGGTCGTGTTCGTCCACGGCCTCTGGTTGCTTCCGAGCAGCTGGGACCGCTGGCGCACGGTGTTCGAAGACGCTGGCTACGCGACCCTCGCACCCGGCTGGCCCGACGATCCCGAGACGGTCGCCGAGGCGAAGGCGCACCCGGAGGTCTTCGCCAACAAGTCGATCAAGGACGTCGCCGATCACTTCGAGGAAGTGATCCATAAGCTCGACACGAAGCCGGCCGTGATTGGCCACTCGTTCGGCGGCCTGCTGACCCAGATCCTCGCGGGCCGCGGGCTGGCGGCCGCGTCAGTGGCCATCGATCCGGCTCCATTCCGCGGCGTGCTGCCGCTGCCCATCTCGGCGCTGCGTGCGGCGTCCCCCGTGCTGGCCAACCCGCTCAACCATGGCCGCGCGGTCCCGCTCACCTACGAACAGTTCCGCTACGCGTTCGCGAATGCCGTGAACGAGGACGAGGCGCACGAGCTCTACGACACGTTCGCCGTGCCGGCACCCGGGGAGCCCCTCTTCCAGGCCGCCACTGCCAACCTCAACCCGTGGACGGAGGCGAAGGTCGATACGAGGAACCCCGATCGGGGACCGTTGCTCATCCTCGATGGTGAGCTGGACCATACCGTGCCGTGGGCCATTGCCAACGCCTCCTACAGCCGGCAGAAGCGCAATCAGGGCGTCACCGAGATCCGCAGGATCCCCGGTCGCGGGCATTCGCTCACCATCGACAGTGGCTGGCGCGAGGTGGCAGAGATGTCTCTCGCGTTCGTCCAGCGGTTCGTGGAGCCTCGACCCGTCGCCGGGATCGCGATCGCCGGTTCGGCACCGGGCGCCTGACGAACGAGAGCTGATCCGCATGGGCAGGCTCGTCTACTCGATGTCCGTCTCACTCGACGGCTTCGTCGAGACGCCGAGCCGGTCACTCGACTGGGTCCGGGTCGACGAGGAGCTGCATTCGCTCTTCAACGACGAGGCGCGCGAGATGAGCGCCTTCCTCTACGGGCGGCGGTTGTACGAGTTGATGGTCGACTACTGGCCCACCGCGGAGAGCGATCCATCGGCGACGCCGGCCATGCTCGAGTTCGCCCGGATCTGGAAGGACAAGCCCAAGGTCGTGTTCTCCAGGACCCTCGACCGGGTCGAGTGGAACAGCCGGCTGGTCCGGGATGACGCCGCTGAGGAGGTCTCGCGGCTCAAGGCGCAGCCGGGGTTCGACATGGACGTCGGTGGTCCCACGACTGCCTCGACGTTCATGCGGGCGGGGCTGATCGACGAGTACCGCCTCTTCGTCAATCCGGTGATCCTGGGCGCCGGCACGCCGTTCTTGCCGGCGCTGGAAGAGCGAATTGGGTTGAAGCTTCTCGAGACGCGGACATTCGGCTCCGGTGTGGTCTATCTTCGGTACGAGGCGGCCAGCCAGGCTGGGTGACCGCCGTACTCCATCGAAGCGTGGCGTCCGGGAATCGTTACGGGGTCGTCAGGCGGGCTACGTCGCGCGTGGGCGCTCGAAGCCAGACGTCGATCCTGCTCGGGCGGAGCGCGACGTCCACGACACCGGCGATCTCCCCGCTGAGCGAGGCGAGATCGACCTGATCGCGGAGGCGTTCGGCGAAGGCCGAAGCCGTTCGCTCGGCGTCGTACCGGGCGCGGTTGAAGCGGCGGTCGACCACCGACTGGACGCGCCGCCGGAGCGGCTGGAACAGGGCAACGGCGAGGAGCGTGGAGCCGGCGACCGCCACGGTCTCGCCCTGGGTCGCGCCGCCGAGCACGCCCTCGAGGAGGAGCACGGCTCCAGCATAGACGGCAACCAGCAGCCCGCTGAGCAGGGCCCAGGACACGCCACGGCTGATGAGCCGGTCGATCTCGAAGAGTCGGTAGCGCAGGATCGCCACGCCGACCGCGATCGCCGGGAGCGACAGACTCGCGATCGCGAGGAAGTCGAAGATCGTCGGGCTGGTCCCCGCGGCGAGGCCGACGTCCAACCCGCCGTCGGCGAGGCCGAGCGTCAGGAGCGTGCCGACCGCGAAAATCGCTGCAACGAACCATTTCAGTTGCGCCCGCTCGATGCCTCCGGCGCGGCGGACGCGCACGATCACCGCTGCGAGCGCAACGAGAAGCGCGCCCGGCAGGCTCGCGAGGATGAGCGCAAGGCCGATCGTCCAGAACGCCTCGGATCCGGAAAACCCGCTCGCGCCGAACGGGTTGGCCGTGACGGTGTCGGGGAGCAGCATCTGCACCGCCGAGCCGACCGCGATCGCGGCGACGATCGCTCCCACCGGCCACCTCCAGCGCGGGCCGGGAAGTCGCCCGTCCGGAAAGAGGAGGGCCAGCAGCGGCCCGGCGACGACCACAGACGAACGAAACCGGTCCCGCCGATGACCGAGGCCAGGCCGGCGAGGAAGTCGTGCTCGCCCCGCTGCTCGGTCAGGGCGGCTCCGGAGACCCACCCGAGGAGGGTGACCGCGATGAGGATGGCCGCGAGCATCGGGACGAGGCCGACCACGGACAGCCGTGGAACCGGCCGGCTAACACGGTGACGTGGGGCCTCGATCGACGGTCTTCGTGCGGGCCGATCCGCTACCGGTATCGGTCGGGATCTGAGGCTCCCCCGTTGAGTCCCTAACCTTGGTGTAACAGCGGCCAGGCCGAATGGCGCACGGGAAAATAGCGTTGCGTCTCGACACCAGAGGCCGCCCTTGCAGTTGACCGCACGCACCACCCGCAGCAGTATTGCCCTCTTAGCGGCATCGAGGCGTGACGTGCGCCGATCGCCGAGCTCTAGGCGCCCTGCCGCGGGGAGTACGGCACCCTACCCGGCCTTGGCACCTCCGCCACGCCTCCTACCAATGGAGGACGTATGGCAGTTACGCGTGTTCGTCGCTGGCTTGCACCCCTTCTCGTCTCGGCGACCCTCGTTGCGCTTGCGCCATCGGTGGCGGCCTCATCGGGGCCCGCGGTTCGCGGCGGGGGGGTCGTCGGCGGACTGCCCGGGGTGACATCCCAGCTCGGGTTCACCGCCACCAGTTCGGGCGGCTCATTCCTGTGCGTGATGGCCGGACGCTCTGGGGGATTCCCCTTCGGACCGTGGGACAACATCCAGCAGATGCACGTTCAGGGCCGGGTGACGCCTGGCTCGCTCAGCATCTCGGGCGACGTTGCGACCTTCAGTGGCACCGCGACGATCCATGTGGTTGGCACGACGTCGACCGGCCGCCTGACCATGACCCTGTCGGATGTTCCCTTCGTGTCGACGCAGACAGCCGGGGGCGCAGGCGTTGCCTCGCATTTGCTCGAGGTGTCGGGCGTGGGCGCATTCAGTGGGAAGATGAAGACGGGCCACATCACGATTTGGCCGTGAGCGCGCCCGCAGTCCGCGGGCCGGTGCATTCGCCACTGCCACCAAAGGAGCTGTTATGAGAATCAAGAAGCTCGGAATCTTCGGACTGCCTGTCGTTCTGGTCCTCGCCGCTGTCGTGCCGCTCTCGGCCGCAGCCGGCGGGGCGGGGCATGTCAGTTGGGACATCGTCAGCGTGTCGCCACTTCCCGTCCCCACAGCACCCGTCACCTTCAACCCCGGCGGAGTGGCGACTGCCCAGACACCTGAAGGCGCAACGATCACGCTCACGGGGTCCGGGACATTCGTCGCACCCGCGGGCGGAAACGGGGGCTCGAACGCCGTGACCGGTGGCGGCACGTGGTCGATCTCGGGAGGAGGGGGAAGCGGCACCTACAAGGTCAAGGAGCTGGTCGCCTGGGAATTCGCCAGTCCCCAGTCCCTCCTCATTGGGGGCGCTCCGGTCATCGACAACACCGGTGATACAACGGAACGAGCAAATGGCACTGCCGTTCTGAGGATCGAGTTCTCAGACGGGCAATCGGGTGTCCTCACCGTGGGTTGTCACGGACCGGGGGCGCCGGCCGGGATCTTCGAGGGCATTGCGACCACGAAGGGATTCACGACCTTTTACAACGTGCCGGCTCCGCTGCCCAACGTTAACTCGGGCCGCACGATCTTCCACGTTCATTAGAAGTTCGACATGGTGGCAAGGAGCGAGGCGCGTAGCGCCCTCTCCTTGCCCGACAAATCGCGAGGACTCCTTCCGGAGGGCTGCTCGATGAAACTCGAGCCTGAACACCATCCCAAGGGGAACCGCGAAGGTGCTTTCCGATCGGAGAACGCCATCTCTCGCCGGCAGTTCCTCGTCGCCGCCGGCGCCGCGGGCGGTGCCCTCCTGTTGCTGCCGAGCGTGTCCGGCGCGGCTGCCATGGCGCCGGCACGCGACAGTGTTGTCCTGCTCTGGAACGACGCATTCCTCCAGTGCGTGCGCGAGTCGAGGCTTGGTCCGCCGATGGTCGCACGCGCTCTCGCCATCGCCCATACGTGCATTTATGACGCCTGGGCCGCATACGACCACAGAGCGGTGGGAACACGGCTGGGCGGCACCCTGCGCCGACCGCCCTGGGAGCGGACGCTCTCGAACAGGGTCCGAGCGATCAGCTTTGCCGCGTATCGGGCGGCTGTCGACCTGTTCCCGGGTAGCACCGCGACCGTCCTTGATCCGCTGATGCGGACCCTCGGATACAACGGCGCCGACAGCTCGACAGACACCTCGACGCCAACGGGCATCGGCAACGTGGCCGCCAACGCCGTCCTCGACGTTCGCCACCGGGATGGTGCGAACCAGCTCGGCGACGCGATCGGCGGCGGCCTGGGCGTTGCCTATTCCGACTACACGAGCTACGTGCCACACAACGATCCGATGGACATCCGCGTTCCGTTCGACCCGACGAGCGTGCGCGACCCGAATTCGTGGCAGCCACTGCGGTACGTCGACGGCAGCGGCAATGTCGTCACACCTCCGTTCGTCGGGGCTCAATGGCCGCGGGTGACGACCTTCGCCCTCGTCCCGGGCTCGTTGCGGTCGACCAGCGGACCGGCCCGCTTTGGATCTGCCGGGTACATCGCCCAGGCGCACGACCTGCTCGACATCAGCGCCCGGCTGACCGACGAACAGAAGATGATCGCCGAATACTGGGCGGACGGACCGCGCTCCGAGCTCCCGCCAGGCCACTGGAACCTCTTCGCACAGTTCGTCTCCCGCCGCGATCACCACGGAGTCCAGTCCCACGGGATCGAGCGGGATGTGAAGCTCTTCTTCGCGCTTACCAACGCCATCTCCGACGCAGGCTGCTGCGCGTGGGACAACAAGCGCCTGGGCCGGGCCCTATCAGGGCACGAAGACGATCGATGGCGCCGCCTGGTTTCCTTACCAGCCGACGTCGTTTCCAACCCCGCCCTTCCCGGAATACTCGTCCGGGCACAGCAACTTCAGCGCGGCCGGGGCCGAGATCCTCAGGCTCTTCAGCGGGAGCGATCGGTGCGGTGCATCGGCGGTCATCCCGGCCGGGAGCTCGAGGATCGAGCCCGGGGTCGTCCCCTCGAACGACGTCACGCTGTCGTGGGCGACGTTCTCCGACGCGGCGAGTCAGGCCGGCAAGTCACGGCGCTTCGGTGGCATTCACTTCGAGCAGGGGGACCTCGACGCGCGCGCGACAGGGCGGATCGCCGCCCACATGGTCTGGGAAAAGGCTCAGGCGTACTGGGAGGGAACCTAGACGAGATTGAATGTAGCCAGGTGAACGCTCAGTGAGTCGATGAGCGATCGGCAAACCGATCGATCGGATTAGGAGGTTGCACCATGGTCAAGAGACGGCTGGGACTCTTCGTGGCGATCCTGTTTCTTCTTGGGGCCATCGCGCCGAGTGCCGCACTTGGTCACACGTCGATGGCGGCCTATGACTGGCATGTCGGTGACGCGTTGCTCCAGTCGTTCGGCTTCCCGGTCGGCGAACAGGCGATCGCTCCCAACGGCGACGTCGTGACCATCGAAGGAACGGGCTCCTTCAGCGCCGATGGAAAGTGGGCCACCGGCGGGGGCACGTTCTCACATCACGTCGCTGCGACGGGGGCAACGATCACGGGGACCTTCACCGCCGACAGCGTGATCAGCTTCCAGTTCTATGGCTGCGGTGAGGACGCAGGCGAACCACTGCCGCCGGACTTCTGTGGTGGCCTCCTGAAGCTGGGGATCACGGCGACGCCAGATGCCGCCCCCAACGTTCACCTCGCCGGGGCGCTGACGATCAACTGCGAGATCGGCACGGATGTCCCCGCCAGTGTCGTCGAGGGCATCCGGGTGAACGTCTACGACGTCATCAACTTCAACAAGCCAGTGGAAGGAAGTGGCGCCAACCTCTACGTCGCCCAGTGAGCCTCCTCGCACGGTCAATCCCGGGGCCGGGGACGACGACCGTCCGGTAAGGCACCGGGGACCTCGAGCGTGCCCGTGCCGCCTTCGGCGCGGGCACGATCGAGCAGCAGGTTTCGCTCCGGGACATTGCGCGTCAGCGACGCGGCTCGGGCGAACTCGGACGCGGCTTCCTCGTGGCGGCCGAGCTTCGCGAGCAGATCGCCCCGGACGGCGGGCAACAGGTGATACGCCTTCAGCGACGGCTCACGGACCAGCGCGTCGACGAGCTCGAGGCCCGCGGCCGGTCCATCCGCCATTCCCACCGCTACCGCCCGATTGAGCTCGACGATCGGTGACGGGCTCAGCTCGGCGAGGGCGTCGTAGAGCGCGACGATCCGCGACCAGTTCGTGGCGTCCGCGGTTCGTGCCCGGGCGTGGCATGCGGCGATCGCCGCCTGAAGGGCGTATGAGCCGCGTGGGCCCGGGAACGTGTCCGCCCGCTCGAGAGCGGCCAGGCCGCGCTGGATCAGGAGCCTGTCCCAGCGGCCGCGCTGCTGTTCGAGGAGCGGGATGGGAGCGCCGGTCGCCGGGTCGGTCCGGGCCCGAATCCTCGACGCCTGGATCTCCATCAGTGCGACCAGGCCGTCGACCTCGGGCTGGTCAGGCACCAGACCGGCAAGGACCCGCCCCAGGCGCAGGGCGTCCTCGCACAGCGCAGGCCGGACCCATTCCTCGCCCGAGGTCGCCGTGTAGCCCTCGTTGAAGACGAGGTAGATGACCTGGAGAACCGAGCCCAGGCGGGCATCGAAGTCGGCGCCCTGTGGGACATCGAACGGAACCTTGGCTTCCGAAAGGGTCCGCTTCGCTCGGACGATCCGTTGGGCGATCGTCGCCTCGGATGACAGGAACGCGCGGGCGATCTCATCGGTGCGCAGGCCGCCGAGGAGGCGCAGGGTCAGAGCCACCCGCGCATCGATCGACAGGAGCGGGTGGCAGCAGATGAACACGAGGCGGAGGAGGTCGTCGCCGATCGCTGCGTTGTCGATCGCCGTCTCGAGCTCGGCTGCCATCCCCTCCTCCAGAGCGAGGTCATGGCCGAGCTGCACGGCCTTCCGCTGGAGGGTGGCCTGCCGGCGCAGGGCGTCGATCGCTCGGTGCTTCGCCGTTCCCATGAGCCAGGCAGCCGGGTTGTCCGGAACGCCGGACTCCGGCCACTGCCGCAGGGCCGCCTCGAGGGCGTCCTGGGCGAGGTCCTCGGCCAACCCGACGTCGCGGACGATCCTCGTCAGCGCGGCGATCAGCCGGGGCGACTCCATCCGCCACACCACGTCGAGTGTGCGGTGGATTGCGTCATCCCGGCTTTCCGTCGCCGTCACATGCGTCCGTCAGGCGCGGGATGCGTCAGAGGTTGCGGGCGGCCGCAGTCGCGCGAGGTCTTGCGGCATCTCGGCCTCGAACACCGGGCGGACCTCGAATTCTCCGCCATCGAACGGCGCTCGCTTGAGCCACTCGATCGCCTCGTCGAGGGACCGAACCTGCCACAGCCAGTAGCCGGCGACGAGTTCCTTGGCCTCCGTGAAGGGACCGTCGACGACGCTCCGGCTCGAGCCGTCAAAGCGAACACGGGCACCCTTCGAGCTCGGCTCGAGCCTGTCGCTCGCCAGGAGGACGCCGGCGGCGACCAGCTCCTCGGTGAACCGGGCCATCGCCTCGAAGCCTTCCATGCGGGGCGTGGCATTCTCGGATTCGGGGGTCGACTTGGCGAGAATCATGACGCGCATCTGCGGTGTCTCCATTCGTGCAGTCGGGTCCCGATCGCAACGCGAGGGGAACGCCCGTCCACCTTCACGTCGAACGAGGGGTCCGGACTTCGACGAGGCGTCGGGAAATATTCGCGTGCGTCGGCGCCGGCGCACGTTTGTTCAGGCTTGCGACGCGAGCCGCTCCCCCGCTTCGATCCGCATGGGCAGCCGGTTCTCCTGCGGTGTCAACGGGCACGAGAAGCGAGGGTCGTACACGCAGGACGGGTGGTAGGCGAGGTTGAAATCGAGCGTGTACGTGCCGTCCTCCTCCGGGTCGAGGTCGAGATAGCGGCCGGCGCCGTACGTCTCGGTCCCGCTGGTCCTGTCGAGGAACGGCACGAACAGTGATTGATCCTCCGGCTCCTCGGCTCCGGCGTCGAAGATGTAGGCGGTCAGGGCGCGCCGTTCACCGTCCAGGTCGAAGGTCAGCTTGCCGGCTCGATGGGCCGGTCGCAGCTTCCCATCGGAGGTTGGGATCTGGAAGTCAGATGGCTCGTCGCCGGTGTAGGGCTCGAGGGTCCGGCCCTGGAACCGCAGCGCCGAGTCGACCGGGTAGTAGGGCAGCCCGGTGAAAACCGTGCGTTCGGCCTCCGGAATCGGGCTGTGGCCGCCGGTCCGGTAGTAGTCGTCCTTCTCCGCGCGGAACTGCTCGATCGCCTCCGCGTAGTCGATCGGGCGATGCTCGTGATGTTCGTGGTGTTCGTGGTGCTCGTGGGGCGCGTCGTGGTCGGTCACTGATCGCGGCGGAGCAGGATGCCCAGGTAGTCCTTCCAGGGACCGACGGCTTCGTCTTGGCTGGCCGCCAGCGACGCGTGAACCTGCGACAGGTGGTCGAGATCGTGGACGGCCCACGTCGCGATGAGCTGCCGAAGCGTCACCTCGCCGAGATCGGGGTGGCGGCCCCGCCGGTCGAGATCGCCGTCGTCGCGGACGAGTTCATGGAGCCGGGCGAGGCCCTGTGCTCGCAACGCGCCGAAGCGCTCGATGAGTGTCGGCAGCGGCACGCCCCGATCGCGCTCCACGTGCGCAAAGCGGTCGAACGGGTCGAACGGCCGGCTCGTGCCGTCCCGAACGATGATCTCGGCGCGCGGGATCCAGTCGTCGAGCTCGGCCGAGATGAGGTGGCCGACGACGTCACGGGCGGTCCAGCCGCCGACTGTGTCCGGTTCGCCGAGCCAGCCATCGGGCAGGTCGGCCAGCAGCTCGCGGACGACCCGCGGTGTCCGCTCGAGGAGGGAGGTCGACTCGTCGAGGAAGACCGATCCTGTCATGGAACCGATGGTACGCCGGGTGGATGTCCACCGCCACGAGCGACTCGGCTCGACGGCCCCGGTGTAACGTTGGGTGATCTCCCGCGTCCCTTGCGTGACCGTCGCTCACGGAGGCCACGACGTGCGTCCAGTGTTCCGAGCCCATCGTCGATTGATCGCCGTGCTGCTCGCCGGCGCCGTCATCGCGGTTCCGACTGCCTGCGGAGCGCCGGCGCCGTCGGGACCGGTCACGTCCGCGGCGGCGCCCCAATCGGCCGACGCGACATCCGAATCGTCGGCGGCCCCAACGGCCACGCCGACATCCACGCCCGCTTCGACGCCGACGCCGCTCGCTCTATCCGCGATCACGTCGACTGCCCGCGTGGTATCGGGCGATTCGATCCAGGTCGAGGGGACGATCCGCGCCGACGGCGCACCCCTGCCGGGTGCGCTCTTACACGTCAGCGCCACACCCCTCGACGGGCGCCCGCAGACGGTCCAGCTCACCGGCACGGTGCCGGCCGGAGCGCAGACCGCCCATGTCGGTATCCGCGTCAACATCGAAGACATCGCCGAACACGGTCTCGCGAACATCACCATCTACCGCGCCTCCTATACGCAGGGCGCGAGCACCAAGAACCGCGTCCCGAACCCGGAGCTCCGAACGAACACCAACTTCTGGGGCCTTCACGAAGACGGAATCCGGGTCCTGCGGAGCGACATCGGGCCCGGGCTGATGATCCCGCATTCGCGATACCGCGACGCAATCCACGATCATCAACACCGGCGGCTTCCCGGTCACGCCCGGCGCGACGTTCCGGGCGACGATGCGGCTCAAGGTCACACAGTCCACGGTCGGTCATGCCTACTTCACGGTGACGTGGCTGAGCAGCGTGACCGAGATCAGGCGCGAGCGGCTCGACCTTGTGCCGGCTCCGACCCGGCTGCCGGACCGCTCATCGACCTCGGCCGGGACGTTCAAGGCGCGCTTCGACGATCTCTGGCCCGGTCGCTACCGGGTGCTGGTGACGTACTC
>WNGB01013170.1_pt1 | contig 21761 bp, 13 predicted proteins | sample 5400681 | NCBI WGS metagenome assembly WNGB01 (sample SAMN13153367, study PRJNA577476) | soil metagenome | isolation source: 115 cm soil or saprolite under grassland replicate 2 | place: USA:California | collected 2016-06-15
GCGCCCAGCCTTCAACTTGCTCCGTGGATCGCTTGGCGCCAAGAAGGAGGCACAGGAAGCCTGCCGTGAAGACCGCCGTTGCGGTGGTGTCGGGGAAGATATGGCTGGAGTTGAGCAGGTAATTGGTGTTCAGCACGGTTACGAGTGCGGCCGCGGCCGCCACCACGCGGTCTTCGAAAAGAAGCAGCGCCGTCCCGTAGACGGCGGCCGCCAGGGCGAGGCCCGTAACGAACGGAACGGCGTAGAGCGCCGCTTCCGATGGCCCGAAGACAAGGACGGCCAGGCGGACCGGGGCGATGAGCCCGATTCGAAGCGTCCAGAGGTCGGCCGGGACGTGCGGAAAATCAACGGCCGTCTTGAAGTATTTGGCGGGGTCAAACGGATGCGGTCCCTGAAGGAACGCGATCTGGGCGGCTGTGTAGACGAGGAGAACGACCCCGCCGACCAGCAGGTCGAGGCGCGTTTGGCTGTCAGCCGGCGGGCACCACGCGCTCTGGTTCGTCCCGCCTCGGTGATGACATGCCGCCCGTCAGGCCTGACCACGTCTGCTGTCTGACCCGTCTCGCTATGGCGCGCCATCACGACAGGAACGCGCCGACGATCGTCATGCCGCTCTGGCGGCAACGGCGTCGATGTCGCCCGCTACGCCCGGACGCTCGGAGAGCCGTTCGACCCGGGCGGGCGGCGTCACAGAGCATGGCGCGATCCTAGCGGGCAAGCGATTCCACCCTTCCAGGTTGTGGCCGCACGTTCGGCCACCTCTCGCAGCCGCTCACCGACGTACGGCTAGCATCCGGCGCGATGGCCTCCCGTGCCCTCGTCATCGGCCTCGACTGCGCGCCGCCGCAGCTCGTCTTCGAACGCTGGCGAGAGGAGCTACCGACCCTTCGCTCGCTGATGGAGCGCGGCCGGTACGGGGTCCTCCGAAGCTGCGATCCCCCCATTACGGTGCCGGCCTGGGCCTGCATGACCTCTTCGCGAAGCCCCGGAGCGCTGGGCATCTACGGCTTCCGCAACCGGCGCGACCATTCGTACGAGGGGCTCTCGATCGCGAATTCCCGCTCGGTCAGCGCCCCCCGTGTCTGGGATGTCCTCTCGACGCGCGGCCGCTCGGCGATCGTGATCGGCGTTCCGCCCAGTTACCCCGTCACTGCGCTCAACGGCGTCATGATCTCCTGCTTCCTGACCCCGGACACGCAGCGGTCGCAGTACACGTATCCGGCGGAGTTGAAGCAGGAGATCGAAGGACTCGTGGGTACCTACATGGTCGACGTCGACGACTTCCGCACGTGGGACAAGGAGAGGCTCCTGACCGACATCGAGGAGATGACGGAGAAGCGCTTTCGAGTCGCGGAGCACCTACTGGAGACGAGGCCGTGGGACCTCTTCTTCATGGTCGAGATGGGCACCGACCGGATGCACCATGCGTTTTGGCGCTTTTTCGACTCCGAGCATCGCCTGCACGAGCCGGGCAACCGCTTCGAAGGGGCGATGCTCGCCTACTATCGCGCTCTCGACGCGAAGATCGACCGGCTGCTTCGCTTCGCCGACGACGACACCGCCGTCCTAGTTGTCTCCGACCACGGCGCCAAGCCCATCGACGGGGGCATCTGCGTGAACGAATGGCTGCGTAACGAGGGCTACCTCGTGCTGGCGGAGGAGCCAGCGGAGCCGACTCCCCTCAGGCCGGAAATGGTGGACTGGAGCCGCACGACCGCCTGGGGCGAGGGCGGCTATTACTGCCGCCTCTCCCTCAACGTCGAGGGCCGCGAACCCCAGGGCACCGTCCCCGCCCACGAATTCGAGCAGGTCCGCGCCGAGCTGAAGGCGAAGCTCGAGGCGCTCGGAGACGAGCGAGATCGGCCCATCGGAACCGTTGCCTATCGGCCGGAAGAGCTCTATTCCGAGCAGAACGGCATCCCTCCTGATCTCCTCGTCTACTTCGGCGAGCTCGCCTGGCGGAGTATCGGCCAGGTGGGAACTGGCACCGTCCACGTGCTCGAGAACGACACCGGGCCGGACGACGCCAACCACGCGCCCGAGGGGCTTTACCTCCTCGCAGCGGAGGGCGTCGAGGCCGGTCCCGGCGAAGAGCGGGATCTCCGCGACATCGCACCCACACTCCTCACGCTCCTCGGAGAGCCGGTGCCCGGCGACATGGAAGGCCGAAGCCTGATCTGAGCGTCCCTAAGTCCTACACTCTCGTCGGCCGCGATTATGAAACTCATCATCCAGATTCCGTGCCTGAACGAGGAGGACACGCTCCCGGCGACCCTCGCCGATCTGCCCCGCGACGTCGAAGGCTTCGAAACGGTCGAGTGGCTCGTCATCGACGACGGATCGACCGACCGGACGGTTGAGGTAGCTCGCGAGCTCGGGGTCGACCACGTCATTCGGTTCAGCTCGAACCGCGGTCTGGCGGTGGCCTTCCAGGCCGGCCTCGACGCAGCCATGAAGCTCGGCGCCGATGTGATCGTCAATACGGACGCCGACAATCAGTACCGCGCGAGCGACATTCCGAGACTCGTCGGCCCGATCCTCGCGGGAGAGGCCGACATGGTCGTGGGCACGCGGGACCTAAAGCAGCAGGACGAGTTCTCACGCGTGAAGAAGTTCCTCCAGTCGTGGGGCTCGTGGGTCGTCCGTCAAGCCTCGGAAACCGATATTCCCGACACGACTTCCGGGTTTCGTGCTTACACCCGTGAAGCCGCGCTGCGGCTGAACGTCGTCTCTCGCTTCACGTACACGCTCGAAACGATCATCCAGGCCGGCAAGAGCGATCTCGGCGTCGGTCACGTCCCGATCCGGACGAATCCGAAGGCGCGCGAGTCCCGGCTCATCAGGTCGATTCCGCAGTACCTGAAGCGCTCGGTCGGAACGATCTTCCGCATCTATGTGATGTACGAGCCGTGTTCCTCTGGCCAGCGGCGATCGCAGGCCTGTTCGGAACAGCTCTCTTCGCCCGCTTCGGGTGGTATTACTTCACCGGATCCGGGCCCACGGGTCACATCCAGTCGCTGATCGTGGGCGCCGTCCTGATCGTCTTCTCGCTTCAGCTCGTGCTCCTCGCTGTGATCAGCGAGCTGCTCAGATCCAACCGCGTCCTGACCGAGCGCACGTTGCATCGCGTGAGGAAGGTGGAGCTCGAGCTGGGCATGCGGCCCGACGGCCTCCACGAAGAGCCCGTCGGTGTCCTGGGTCACGAGCTCGAGCGGTAGAGATCAGCCCGGTGGCGCACACCCAGGAGCCACAGCGAGAGGCCCAAGCGCCGTGTCATAACGCGGCCAAGGTGGAAGCACAGGATTTGCCGGGCGCCTCCGCTGCGTAAAGCGGAGAACGCCGGCGAAGCGCTCGCCACGCCGATAGATCCCGAACTCGTAGAGCGAGTGACGTGAGGACGCGGCGAGCTGAGGGATCACGCCCCGTACCGCCGTCCTTCGAGTCACTCCCAGCCGCCCGCAGGAGAGCACAGACTCGACCGCAGGACGTGTCGCTGCGATCGCTGCGTTCCTAGCCATCTCGCGGGGCATCCCGGCGCTCATGCCCGCCGAGATGGTCACGAAGACGAGGGCGCCGGCCACCACAGCAACTGCAGGCCACGGCGATCCCACCCGCAGCCGGCTCGGGAGGACTGAAGCAGCGAGGAGCCCACACCCGAGCGCAAGGAGGGGGACGACCGGAAGGAGGTAGCGAGGGTTCAGCCCCCCGGCAAAGTGGGTCCCCAGAGCAAGAAGGAGCAACCACGCTACCGCGGTGGCTAGCGGCAATGGGTCGGCAGGATGACGTCGCCGCAGAGCCCTAACGTAATGGAGAGCGAGTCCAAGCAAGCCGGCGAACAGGACCACGGAACTGCTCTCCTTGGTCAGGGCCGCCCAGAAGTCGCCGGGCACATCTGTCCAGGGCACGTTCGCGATGTCCAGCTCGCGTCGGCGGTGGGACTGCCAGTGCAGCGTGCCTAGCGGATCGCGCATCAGAGCGACATCGCTGAGGACCCAGAGCGCCGGAGCGATCAGCCCGGCGAGCAGGGCGCCACCAGCTCGCCGCCGCAGCGGTCCGGCTGTCTCGCTGAAGCCGGCGACCGCGGCTAGGACCCACGCCTCCGGGCGGAGCAGACCGGCTAGGACGAGCGCCGCCACCCGCAACCGCCCTCGCAGGGCAATCCCGACCAGGATTAGCGCGGACACCGCCGCGTCGATGTATCCGAAGGCGAGAATAACGTTCAGTCGCGCGCCGACTAGAAGAGCCACAACCGAGATGGCGGCGGCGGCGACCCCATCCTCGCGGTGTGCAACGGCGAAGAGACTGGCTGCCAATGCCGCAAGCGCGAGAGCAGCGACGACCGCAAACGCTCGCTCCGGCGGAAGCGGCACAACGAGGAAGCCCAGCAGCGCCGCAAGGGGCTTCGGCGTCGTCGCGCCCAGATCGAAGAGCGGGCGCTCGCCGCGCGCGAGCGCCTGCCCCCACGCCGCATAAGCCCAAGCATCGACGGTCACTGCAGGCTGCCAGGCGAGGGTCCTCCAGAGGAAGGCGGCTCCGCCCAGGCCCGCGATTGCGATCGGCGGAAGGACTCGTGCGAGCCCTTCCGGCACACTCCGGCGAGACAGGCGCCGGCCGGCCATCGACGAGCGGCTCAGTCCGTCCGCCTCCGACTGAGGGGCACCGCTCATCTCAGCGATTCTAGGGAGCTGGCGTACCCTGCGACTGACGCCACGCGCACGTGTCACCGCCCGAACGCGCGGGCGCCCGTGCTAAATAGCTTTGCGAACGAGCTCCGCTTCCCGAGCAGTTGTCGGCAGCAGGGACGTGCTGTGATCGAGCCGTGAGATCGCGGAGCGAACGCTCCATCGCGTCCGGCGAATCGGCACCGGGCCGGACTCGCTTCGCACCAGGCGTGAACTGATCGGCGGTCTGCACGAGGGGCCTACAATCGGGGCCTGAGCGAAGCCCTCCGCACCGAAGCTCCGGCGCTCGAGCGTCTGGGTCGCCCGTCGTCCGAGAGACATCCGTACGAGAGGGCACCGCGTCATCTCGGCCGCTGGGACTTTCTCGGCATCCTCGCCCTCCTCTCGCTCGCTTCGATGGCGACCGTAGTGGCCGTACGGGTGGGAGAGACGAGCCCGGACTGGTTCGGTCCGCTCTTCCTTGCAGTCGGCCTCGCGTCTGGGCTCACTACAGGCGCCGCCGTTCTCTTTTACACTCGTCGGGAGAGACTGGGGTGGCCCTCGCTGGCCGCTGCGCTGACTCGCGTCTGGCGGGAGCCGACGGCGGCCTGGGTCTTATTTCTCTTCGGCTGCCTCCTCACACTCCCGCTCTTCGCGCTCCAGACCACGGTCCTTCTAAAGGACTCAGACTCCGCCAGGCTGCTTGCATCGGTGCTCTACGTGCAGCACCACGGCCCGGAGTACCTGGTCGAGACACAGGAGACGCTGCTTCCACATCTGATCTTGAGTCCAGCCGTCGCGCTGGGCGGCATCCCGGCGGCGAAGCTCGTGAGCATCCTCTCGCTGCAAGGGCTCGCCGGGGTGGTGGCTTTCCTCGCCTGGCGGCTCAACCGGTCCGCCTTCGCTGCGCTCGTCGCCGTGCTCGCGCTGACAACGTTGACCGCGATCCTCGAGCGGGCATTCCTCCTGCCCATGTACCCGCTCATGCTCGCGCTCGGCTTCCTCGGCGTGTATCTCGCCCGCCGGGCGACCGTGGCCGACACGCGTCGAGGGTGCTGGGGTTACGCCGGGGCGGCCGGCCTTTGCCTGTTCGCCTCGATTGAGGCGCACCAGGTCGGACAGCTCTTCCTCGTTCTCACCGCCTTCCTCGTCCTCGCCGCACAGCCGGGCGAGGCCCTGCGTGGGCTCGCCCGCGTCTCCCTCGCCTTCGCGGTCTTCTACTTGCCGCGAGCCGTCATCAACCTCATGGAGGGCGGGGTGAGTCATTTCTTCAGCAACCGGGTCGACTTCTGGGTCACAAAGGGCTACCTCGTGCGAATCCAGGTCGATTTTTGGGACCTCGCCCGCACCGACTACCCAAAGTGGTTCTCGCGCGCGCCCGAGGGAATACTGACCGTGGTGGGCTGGGGCGGCCTCCTGACCGTCGCGCTCGGCACGGCCGCGCTGGCTGTCTGGCGTGGTCGGACACGCCGGTTTGCGCTCGTCTGGGTCCTCTTCTTCGCCGCCGTCGTCATCTACCTGAGGCTCCCCTTCTTTCCCCGCTATTTCTCGATCCTCACAGTGGGCGCATGCCTCGGAGCGAGCGCAACCCTCGCCCACCTGTTTCGAAGCCCCTCCGGCCGGTCACGCCGTCTCGCGGTGCTCGGCGCGGTCCTCCTCGCAGGCTTCAGTGTGGTCGCGTATTACGCCACGCTGAGGGAGGCGCGCAAGCTCCAGGGACAGGTCGTGGGCGGGCCGTACAATCGCTTGGCGGCATTGATCCCGCCGGACCAGGGCGTGATCGGCACCCGCTCGAACTACCTGAACTTCACGTCGACCGACGTGGGCGCGTACGGCGAGCAGTTCCTAAGCGAGAAGGAGTACGTCACCTTCCTGACGTGGCCTTCCGACGAGGCCGTCCTCGACGTCATGCGCCGGCACGCCATCCGCTGGATCTTCGTCCCGAGGCGCCCGGAGCACTGGGTGAGCGAATACCACAATATTTGGCTTCGACCAGCTTATGGGAAGGTGGCCCGCTACCCCGCGATGGTGGCGACCAGCCCCGACTTCTGCCAGGTGAGAAGCATCAGAGGCGTCCGGCTCTATAGGCGTAACCTCGGCGGGCCGCCCCTCAAGCACTGCGCGGCCAGGGCCGGCTAGCGCCGACGAACCGGTGGCCGGACGCCGCGGCATGCGGGTGAAGCGGAGCACGGCCCGATACCCGGCCCGCACCGAACCGGCCGAAGCGACCACTTCGGGGTCCACTCGGGGGCTGCTAGGAACGCCTCCTTAGCGTGACGATGATGGTGGGGACGGCCGGGAGAAGGGCGCGGTGGAGCCGCTCCGGCGCTCGGATGAAGGCCCGCGCGAGCACGCCCGGCCTCTCGATCTCGCCGGTTAGCCGGATCGCCTCGACCGTCCGGTCGGTGGCCCAAAGCCCGGCCGACGCGATCAGCTCATCGAGGCGGCCGCGGGTCAGGAGCTCGCAGTCGTAGATCGAACCCCGCCTCGCCGCGCGGACGTAGGGACTTCGCAGCCCGGCTGGGAGCCAGCTAAGGAGAGGCAGGTGGAAGTGTGGCTCGACGAGCGTCCAGCGATTCGGCGTAGCCAGATAGCCGACGCCGTCCGGGCGGAGTACGCGTGCGATCTCCCGCAGGTGATGGAGCTGTTGCTCGCGGCTCCCTACGTGTTCGACAACGTGGTTCGAAATGACGACGTCGAACGAGTTACTCTCACAGGGCAGGCGCGTCCCCTCCGTGAGCGCGAAGCGATATCCCTCCTTGATGATCCGCGAGTCGCGCACGTCAACCGCCCAAACCTCGCCGTTCTCGCCGGCACGCGCCGCGAGCTGCGAAGCAATCACACCCGAGCCCGCCCCGACGTCGAGGATGCGGGCCCCGGACAGGATGCGCTCGGAGGAGACGAGCCCGGCGATTTTCTCGGCCTTCTCGCGGCGCGAGGCCGGGTCGAGGCACTCGTGACCAATGTTACGAGCGTCCACGCGCTACCCCGGCTCGGGCGGTCTCCATCTCGTGCAGGTACCTCGCTCCGACGCGGTCCCAACTGAAGACGCGCTCGACCGCTGCCCGCACTCGATCCTTGCTCCAGGACGACCCGTCGAGAAGCTCGTCGATCGCCGCGACAAACGCGTCCGCCGATTCCGACTCCACGAGCCTGCCGGTTTCTCCCTCGATCACGGCGTCCTGCACGCCGTCCACCCGAGATGCGATTACCGGCAGGCCCGCGCTCGCCGCCTCTAGGGCGACGATTCCGAACCCCTCGATGTCTCCTCGGACCCGCACGTTTGGCATGACAAAGGCATCAGCAGCGCCGTACACGACCTTCAAGCGACGGTCGTCCCGCGCGATAGCGCCCATCAAAAACACACGCTCCGCAACGCCTGTTACCCGCGCAGCCTCCTCGATCGCGGACCGCTCCGGGCCCTCGCCGACGATGACGTACAGCACGTCGTCGGAAAGCCGGGGCAGCACGTTTGCGACAAACCATGCGACCCCCTTCTTCGGCACCAGTCGCCCGACCGTGATCAGAAGCTTTCGGTCGCGCACGTCCCGCCCGAGGATCCGCGTGAGCTCCTCGCGACCGACAGAAACCCGGAACTCGCTCGGATAGACACCGTTCGGAACGACGACGCACTTCTCGCTCGGGACCCCGCGTGCAATGCACTCGCGCACGATGGCCTCACTGACGCAAACGACCTTGTCCAAGCGGCTCAGGGCTCGAGGGATCACGAGCTGGTACGGCGTGAAGTCGTAGGCGATATCGCGACCGTTGACCGTCACTGACACGGTCGTGCCCGTCAGGCTTCGGAGGGCAACGCCCAGCGGAGCGAGGAGGCCATCGCCCAGGTGCACGTGTTCCGCCCGACCCGAGCGGAGGATCCGGATCGCCCTCAGAAAGCTCGCGGCCAGAAAGTAGGGCAGGAACACCTGACTCCTCCCCCAGGTGAGGAGGGAGACGTCAGCCTTGCGCGAAAGCTCGCGGGCGAGCTGATAGCTGAGCGTTTGCATCCCTCCAATTGAAGGGGGGAACTTCCTCGTGATGAAAAGCACCTTCACGGCACGCCAGGCGCCGGTTGCTAGGAAGGAGGCGGCAATGCCCGCCGCGCCGCCGTGATTCTCTCCGTACGGAACGGAATCGGGTCGGTGAGCATGAACCCTTGGAGTCGACTCCGCACCTCCTCGAGGGTCCAAAGCCTCACGTAGAAGAACCGACGCCGCCCCGCCTTCGCGACGGGAGCGAGGACGAAAACGCCCGCCGGTGCAAGCGCCTGCTCGACATTCGCGAGGGCCGCCGTGAGCTTACTCTCGTCGACGATGTGCTCGATCACGTCGATCATGAGGATCAGATCGAACTCACCATCGAGCTGCTCCTCCGTCACGTCCTGGCGGATGAACTCGAAGCCCGGAAAGCGCTCACGGAGCTCGGGGAACAGCACATCCGTGATGTCGACGCCGATGTACTTTCGGACGCCGAGTTCCTGGAGGATGCCAGCGTAGAAGCCGGTGCCACAGCCGATATCGAGCACGCTGGCACTCTCGAAGTCCACCCCCTGGTCCCGGCAAAGGCCAACGAGGACCCTGGCTGCCTCGGCATACTCCGCCTCGTTCTCCTCGTGCGACAAGGCCTCGTCACCCGGACCTCGCAGGGACTGGCCATATCGCTCGAAGCGGTCACCCCAGTACGCGCGGGCGTCGTAGCTCTCGCCGGACCGGTACTTGCGGGAAGCAACAAGGGTCTTGTAGAGGCCCCTGAGCGGGGCCCGGATCGGATCGCGTCGGAGCTTTCTGAGAATTTCTTGCATGGAGCGCGCCGTGGCGGCCCAGCCTACCCGAGCCAGATGGACCCTTGACCGAGTCGAATCGACGAGGCGGTGGCGACGGGCGCGGCCACGGTCCGATGCGCCTCCCTAGTCCGCTCGCGGGCCCACGAAAGCCGGCCGCGCGCCTCCGCCAGAGCAGGACCCGTCCGCCCGGGAGCGCAGTCCCCAAGATGACGGCAGAGACGAGGAACCCGGTCGCGAAAACTGTCTCCGTGTCGACTCCGAAGCAACCGAGGAAGGCGATGAGGCCGCCGGACACGACGACTTGGCCGGCGATCCTCACCCGGCGCGGCACGTCCGAAGAACGCTAGATGATCGCTGCCGTGAGCCGTGGGCGAAGCCACGGATCGGCTTCGGGGTCAATCACCAACTGAAGACACGCTCGACGACCCGGCTCGCGGCCCTGCCGTCAGCGAGTGCGCAGTAGGTCGCGACGAACCTTCCGTAGCGCTCGCTGAATGAGGCGCGGACAGCGTCGACGTCTCGGAGAGCGTCGACGACGTCGTCGGTTGTGCGCAAGAGCGGCCCCGGGGCGTTGGCCTCGAAGTCGATGCTGAAACCGCGGATAGTGTCGCGGTAGGTTTCGAGGTCGGGCGTGAAGAAGACCATCGGGCGATTCGTGCTCGCAAAGTCGAAGATGGCGGACGAGTAATCGGTGACGAGCACGTCCACGGCGAGCAGGAGCTCGGTCGAGTCCGGGAAGGCCGAGACATCGAAGAAGCCGCCGGCTTCGACGGGGAGCGCTCCAACCATCGACCGGTGCTTTCGAAAGAGCAGCACATCGTCCTCGCCCAGCGCTGAGCGGAGAACAGCCAAATCGAGCACTGGGCCGAAGCGGTAACCGTCGCGCGCGCCGATGTGATCCCGGTAAGTCGGCGCGTAGAGGACGACCCGCTTGTCGGCAGGCAGCCCCAGGCGGAGCTTGACCTCTTCAGCCAGCCGCTCGCGATCGGGCCGGAGCAGCACGTCTGTACGCGGAAGACCAGTCTCGATCACCTGAGCATTTAGCGAAAAGGCTCGTTGCAGGATCGGCGTCGCGAACGCTCCCGGCGAGACGACGTACTGCCAGTTCTCACTCGGTTGCCTCAGCACCCGGCGATACTCCCGTCGAGCTTTGGGGTGCCCGGCGAGGTCATGTCCGATCCGCTTGAGTGGTGCCCCGTGCCAGGTCTGTAGCCAGGTCTGCTCGGACCGGCGGGCTACCGACCGCGGCCAATGGTCGTTGCTCACGACGTAGCGAGCGGTCGCGTAGACCTCGTAGTAGTCCTTGCTGAGCTCGCGCACGGCGACGGCCGTGCCGGGCGGGACGCAGCTGCCGTCTCGCACGATCCAGAGATGCTCGAACGGCGCATCGCGGCGAACCAGCTCCTCGTGGATACCTCGGGGGTTGTCGGAGTACTCCCGTCCTCCGAAGCAGTCGTAGAGCACGACATCGCGGAGCCCACGCTGTCGTTGCGTCGCGTAGAACGCCGTGCGCAGCTGTCGCTGCCGGAACCCGCCGCGCTCGTCCTCGTCGAGGTCGCGATCGACCTGGAGAACCGGGAGGCCGTTGCCGAGCACGCCGACCCGGAACAACTTGTGCCCGATCTTCGCGGAGGCGGGCAGAGCGTCAAGAAGTTCGTGGTCCAGCATCGGGTTGACGGCCGCCGTGGGGGCCCGGCCCTGAGGACTGATGAGGAACTCCCATTGCCCCTCCGCAAGGGGCCGGATGCCGGCGAGCGAGCTGACGCTGCCTGGGCTGAGTTCAGCGGTGAAACGCTCTGCCTCGGCGTCATACAGAAGCGGAACCGAGTAGGACTCCCCGCCGCGTCGGCTGCGGATGACAACCTCGTACTCGCCGGCCGGGCCCCGAAAGGAGCCCGTCAGCGTGAGCTCCCCCGCGGGCGACCACTGGATGCCTGTCACGACGGGCCGGAACGAACGCTCGACCATCGTGAAGTGGCCGTCGTGCGATCGGTCGACGGCGATCTCGCTGCCCGAGAGCGTCCACGCCGACGCGGGCGCGCCTTCGTGCAGCAGCAAGCGCCGGCGACTCCCCTCGCCGACGAGGTAGAAGTCCCAGGCGATCCCCTCGTCCTGGTTGTCGGTGCGCGCGGCTCCATCTCCGACGTCCAAGTCAGATACGAAGTCTTCGATCGGGAGGCGGGCGACGAACGTCGATTTATCACCTCTACGGTCGACGTCGACGGGGAAATCGAGCACCGCATTGCCGTCGCGACGCCGGACCCTCAGCGTGGGCTCGACGCCGGTGACCGGGCCGATGTCGCCCTCGAGCCGGAGTACCTTGTCGTCCACAACGCAGGAGCGCACGATCGAAACGTCGTGCTGAACTCGCACCTCGAATACTCCATTCGCGGTCAGTCCCGCCCGCACGCGTGCACCTTCGACGGGGAGCTCAGCAGCCGGAACGGCGTGGAGGGGCGCCGGCTTTGGGCGCCCTGTCTTGCGTAGGAGGCCGCCTGCGCGGATGGCGACACCGATCTTCCAGCTCCCCTCTCGCCAGCGGCGGCCGCGGCGGAGTTGCACGCCCTCGAGCGTGGCCACGAAGCCCGACCAGTCGAGCCCGACGAGCTGCTGGGGCGCGTCGGCGGTCACGTCCGGCCGGTACATGCGCTCCGTCCGCAGCTTGAGCCGCCGCGGCCACCTGCCCGTGCCGCGCACGAACAGCTCGAGCTCCTGCGAGTCAGGCTCCGGAGCGCCGATCATGTCGATGTAGGCGTAGCCCTCCATGCGCAGGGCGTCGCCCTCCCAGCGCACGTCGTTCAGCCTGAAGACGGGAGCGAGCTCGTCCTCTAGCCGGTAGACGCCGCGAGGAATGCGAAGCCGGTCGTCCGTGCGGCAGGGGTAGTCGCCGTACCAGTGGCGTCCCTCCCGCACCGGCGGCCTCTCGGCGAGTTCCTCGTCCGCGAAGCGAAGCACCTCGAGCAGCTCCGGCAGGGCCCGGCGCCGCACGAGCTGCCACTTGAGCCGGTCGATCGCGAGCGGCTGCTCGAGAACCTGCGCGTCAGCCCGGTCGAGAAAGTCGTTCGCCAGGTCGAGGAACAAGTGGCGCTCATCCTCGGCGGCGTTGTCGAGAACGTCGAGGAAGTAGCGAAGGTCGTTGTCGACGACGCTCTTGTCGTAAACCAACTTGGCCTCGGTCATACCCCGGTCTGCAAGGAACCGGCTGACGTGATCGACGGCCGCCACGCGGTCGCGCAGCGCCTTCACCCCCACGCGCCGCTGCGATCCGGACAGGTCGCCGCCCTCCCGACGCCGCCACAGGTACACGGTGTCGGCGACAACGTCCACAGAGCCCGCGAGGTAGTGAGCGACCATGATGACCGCGATGTCTTCGTTGCGGACGCCCTCCGCGAAGCGGAATCCGTGTCGGTCCCAGAAGGTCCTGCGGAAGAGCTTGTTGCAGGCGAGGCGGTCGGCCGTCAGGCTCGGGAAGCGCGTAATGTGGGTCTCCAGGCGCTCGCGTGCAAAGGCGTTCGCCAGGAACGTCGCCCGCCTCGTGCCGAGGGATGTCAGCCGGCGAATGTTGCCTGTCGCGAAGTCGGAACTGGTCCGGTCAAGCGTCCCCAGCAGCGCCTTGTAGGCGTTGGGTGGTAAGACGTCGTCGCTGTCGACGAAGGCGAGAAACTCACCCTCGGACTTCCCGATCCCTGTATTGCGGGCCGCGCCCAGACCGGCATTCGCCTGACGCATGAGCCGGAAGCGCCCATCGCGCGCGGCGAAGCCCTGCGCGATCACGGGGCTCTCGTCGGTCGAGCCGTCGTCGACCATGATGATCTCGAGGTCCGCCATCGTCTGCTGCGCGAGCGAATCGAGACAAGCTTCGAGATACGCGGCCACGTTGTAGATCGGCACGACGACGCTGACTCGCGGCGCCATCGACGTCACCAACGGAAGACGTGCTCGACGACGCGGCTCGAAGCCCCGCCGTCGCTCAATGGGCAGAACGACGTAACGAAGCTTTCGTACCGGTCGCGGTACGCAGCCGCAACAGATCCAGGGTCGCGCAAGGCGTCGATCACGTCGGCGGTCGTCCGCAGCAGCGGCCCGGGCGCCTCGTCCTCGAAGTCGATGCTAAATCCCCGGATCTCGTCGCGGTAGACCTCCAGGTCGGGGGTGAAGAAGATCATCGGTCGGCCGGTGCACGCGAAGTCAAACATCGACGATGCGTAGTCCGTGACGAGCGCGTCGGCAACGAGCAGGAGTTCGATGAGATCAGGGAAGTCGGACACGTCACGAGCGAAACGCTCGGCGTTGGCCGGAAGTGCCTCGACGATCCCCGGATGCTTCCTGAACAACACGACGTGGTCGTCACCGAGGGCTGATTGCAGGGCAGCCAGGTCGAGCAACTGGCCGAGCCGATAGCCGTCGCGATTGGCGAGTTCCGCGCGGTAGGTCGGCTCGTCGCGCAAGCTCTGGCGTGCACCCACCCGGTAGTGGCTCTCGCCGCCGACCGGAAAGGCCCGCTCGAGAATCGGCGTGGCATACGGACCGGGCGAGAGGAGGTACTGCCAGTTGTCGCTCCGTTGCCGCAGCACACGGCGATACTCGCGGAGCGCGCTCGGCCAGTTGGCGAGGTCGTATCCGTGCCGCTTCAGCGGAGCCCCGTGCCAGGTCTGCAGGCAGGTCTGCTCGCGTCTGCGCACGAGCCATCGCGGCCAGTGGTCGTTGGCCACGAGGTAACGGGCACGTGCGTAAGCCTCGTAGTACTCGCGACTGAGTTTGCGCACAGGAACTGCGGTATCCGGGATTCGGCAGGCGGCGTCTCGCACGACCCAGAGGTGCTCGAACGGAGCGTCGCGGCGGAGGAGCTCCTCGTGTATGGCGCGAGGGCTGCCCGAGAACTCGCGGCCGCCGAAACAGTCGTAGAGGACGACGGGGCGTAGCTCGCTTCGTCGCCGCGCGGGGTAGTAGGCAGTTCGAAGTTGCCGCTGGCGAAACCCGCCCCGCTCTCCTTCTGCGAGGTCCCGCTCGACCGCGAGGACGGCGAGTTTGTCCTCGACCACCCCAAGGTGGAACCGCTTGTGACCAACCTGTGCGGACAGCGGCAATTCGCGGAGAAGCCCGCGGTCGAGCAGCACACCGACCGCGGCCTCCGGCGAAGCCCCGCGCGGCCGGACGAGAAAGTCCCAGACGCCCTCGGCGAGCGGCCGCGGGCCGTTGAGGGACAAAACAGCGGCCGGCGTCAGCTCTGCAGTAAATGCCTTCGAGTCCGAGTCGTGGTCGAGCGGAACGGTGTAAGTCTTGTCCCGCGCGCGCAGAACGAGGTCGTACTCGCCGGGGGGAGCGCGGAATGAGCCTCTCACCAGGAGCGCGCCCGCGGGCGACCACTCCGCCGCGCCGAGCACGGGTCGGAACGACCGTTCAAAGAGGTTGAAGTTGCCCTCGCGCATGCGCTCCAGGGCGATCTCGCGCCCGTCGACCGTCCAGGTCGATTCGGGCGCGTCCTCGCCAAGAAGCAGGGGCTGAAGGAGCCCGCCACCGTCGAGATGGACCTCCCAGCCCAAGCCCTCCGCCTCCTGCTCCGAGTGGGCAGCCTCGTCAGCGACGTCGATCTCGCCGACGAGATCATGGATCGGTAGGCGGGCTAGGAAGGTTGGCCGCTCGCCTGAGCGATCGACGTATGCCGCGTATTCCAGCGTCGAGCCCCCGCCGGCACGGCTGACGCGCAGAGTCGCCTCACCCGGGACGTAGCCCACGTCTCCTGCCAGTTGCAGCACGGCGTCGTCGAGCAGATAGTCGCGCACGACCGAACGCCGACGCTGAATGCGCAGGGTCAGCCTCCCGCCTGGGGTGAGGTCCGCCCGCACGCGCGCGCCTTCGACCGGGAGCTCGGCAGCGGGCGCCGCATGGAGCGGTGCCCGCTCCGAGCGCCAGCTCCGGCGCAGGAGGCCGCCTGCGCGGATGGCAACACCGATCTCCCAGCTGCCCTCTTGCCAGCGGCGGCCGCGGCGGAGTTGCGCGCCCTCGAGCGTGGCCACGAAGCCGCACCAGTCGAGCCCGACGAGCTCCTGGGCCACGCTCTCGGTCACATCCGGGCGGTGGACAGGTTGCGTTCGCAGCTTGAGCCGCCGCGGCCACCAGTCCATGCTGCGCGCGACCAGCTCGACCTCCTGCGAGTCAGGCTCGGGGGCGCCGATCATGTCGATGTAGGCGTAGCCTTCGATGCGCAGTGCGTCCCCCTCCCAGCGCACGTCGTTCAGCCTGAAGACGGGAGCGAGCTCGTCATTCAGCCGGTAGACGCGAGGAGTGATGCCAAGCCGCTCGTCCGTGCGGTAGGGGTAGTCGCCGTACCAGTGCCGTCCTTCGCGCACCGGCGGCATCTCGGCCAGTTCCTCGTCCACGAAGCGCAAAACCTCGAGCAGTTCCGGCAGGGCGCGGCGCCGGACGAGCTGCCACTTGAGCCGGTCGATCGCGAGCGGTTGATCGAGCACCCATGGATCTGCTCGGTCGATGAACTCGTTGGCCAGATCGAGGAAGAGCCGGCGGTATTCGTCGCCGGCACTTGCCAGAACGTCCAGGTAGTAGCGCAAGTCCTGAGCGACGACCGTGCGGTCGTAGAGCGCCTTGGACACGGGCAGCCGCTGGTCGGCGAGGAAACGGCTGACGTAGTCGACGGCGGCCACGCGGTCGCGGAGGGTCTTCGTCTCGGTGCGCCGCTGCGTGATGGAGAGCTCGCCGCCCTCGCGCAACCGCCAGAGATAGACGGTCTGATCGATGAGGTCGACCGCGCGGGCAAGGAAGTGCGCAGGGAGGGTGACCGGCGTGTCTTCGTAGTAAACGCCCTGGGGGAAGCGAAACCCGTGCTGGTCCCAGAAGGACCTCCGGAAGACCTTGTTCCAGGCCATCCGGTCGGCCAGCAAGAGCGGAAAGCGGGTTATATGCGTCTGCAGGCGCGGACGCGCGAACGCCCTGGCCAGGAATCCCACCTGCACGGTTCCCAGCCGCGTCAAGCGGCGGACGTTGCCCGCCGCCATGTCGGAGCCGGTGCGGTCGAGTGCACCGACGAGGAGCTCGTAGGCATGCCGCGGCACCACGTCGTCGCTGTCCACGAAGGCGATGAACTCGCCGACCGCGTGCACGACTCCTGTGTTGCGCGCGGCACCGAGCCCCGCATTCGCCTGACGCACGAGCCGGAAGCGAGGATCGCGAGCAGCGAAGCGCTCGGCGATCGCGGGGCTTTCGTCCGTCGAGCCATCGTCGACCATGACGACCTCGAGATCCGCCATCGTCTGTTGGGCGAGCGACTCCAGACACGTCTGCAGGTACGGCGCCACGTTGTACATGGGCACGACCACGCTGATCCGGGGTTTCATAGCCCCTACCTACGGAGTGAGCGGAAGATCCAGAGGCCCGCTCGCACGACCGGCACCGGCACGCGCTCGCGGTAACGGGGCGGAATGAGCAGGAGCACCCCCAGGAGCAGGCGCAACCCGCGAGTCAGGACCACCCCGCGCGCCACCAGACGCACGCGCTCCTGGTAGGGCGCCGGGATCCGTCGCGCGATTTGCATTCGCAAGGGCCGCCTTCCTCCGTGGACGGCGGCGGCGGCTCTTCTTGGACGCCCAGACAGTGTTCCCGCGCCCCAACGACGCGGCTTCGCCGCCGTCACGGACGACTGCGCGATCGCCTCGGCCTCGGCGTAGAACTCAGCATAGGAGGCGCGGGCGATATCCAGCGATGCCCGTGCAGCCTCACTGTCGCCGTCGGGATCTGCGAGGCCCGAGGCTGTGCGCCAGACGTCTTCGACCCGGGACTGCAGCGGCGGCGGGACTTCAGTGTCCCCCCAGCCGACCGCGGAGCGCCGCAGGCTGGGATCCACGAGCGCGTCGACGTCCAGATGGCTGGAACGATCGACGTCGACGAGCCAGCCGAGGCCGAGCAACTCGGCAACGCGGGAGATCTCGCGCGGCCAGTCCTCGAGCAAGTCCTCGTAACGGACGTAGGCCCGTGTAGCGCCGCGAGTCGCGTACTCGTTTTGCAGCGTTTGATTGAGCCAGGCTGCAGCTCGGCTCGCGTCGTTCTGCCAGGTTCCGTACCAGCTGCGCCCGCTGCTCACCACCTCCGGCGGGTAGCGCAACGTGTTGGCAAATGAGATCTCGACGCCCAGGTCGTCCGCGCAGCGCAGCCACAGCGGCAGGAACCACCCGGTGCGTGGGTCCTTGACGATAACGTTGTCAGTCCCGACAAACTGGACGGCGAGCCACGAACGGAGATCCTTGAACACCGCGTCATCATTCGCTGCCTCGGCCATCATCTCCCAGGCGGCAGGCCGCGAGTCGAACACGGTGACACGGCGAGTCCGCATGAGCCGTGAATGGAAATCGACAACCCAGCGCGGCTCGCCGAAACCCCGCGGGTTCGTGTCGTCTGCCCGCACCTCGGGCTGGGGGATGTGGAATCCAAGTCGCCCGAGGATGCCCGTCAAGAGGCTCGTACCGCTTCTTGCGGTGCCCAAGACCAGTACCAGTCGCGGGACAGCCGCAGAGACAGACCGTGGATCGCTCGTCATGCTTCGACGGTCCGAGGGCGTGGCCGCTCGACGGTCTCGGGGGGTGATTCCGCCGCCTCGCTCTCATGGAGCCAGACTCTGCGGACGACCCGCTCGGCGGCATGGCCGTCGTCGAGCGCGCAGAACCGCGCCCGGAATGCTGCCCGCAGGCGGGCCGCTTCTTCGCCCCACGCAGCGCCTGACCGAAGAGCCTCGACGAGTTCGTCGTCCGCCTGCGTGACCACGCCGGGCGGTTCGGCAAGCAGATCGAAGTAAGTGCCCCGCAAGGTCCGGTAGACCTCCCAGTCCGGAGCGTGGATCACAATCGGGCGGTCGAGGACGGCGTAGTCGAACATGAGCGCCGAGTAGTCCGTGACGAGAACGTCGGCGGCCAGGCAAAGCTCCTCGATCGACGGGTGGCCGGCGACGTCGAGGATGCGACCGGCCCGCTGCAAGTCCTCCCGGTCGCGGTCGCGCTCGTAGAAGTAGTGCAGCCTCTCCATGAGCACGTACTCGGATCCGAGCACTTCCGCGACGCTCGCGACGTCGATCGTCGGCACGTAATGGCCGACGTACTCCCGGTGCGTGGGCGCGTAGAGAACTGCTGTCTGGCTGGTCTCGATCCCGAGCTGCGTCCTGATCCGGTCGATGTCGGCCTCGGTGGCGCTGACGAGCGCGTCGTTGCGCGGATATCCGACCTCGAGGGTCTCGTACCGCGTCGGGTAGGCGCGCTCCCAGATCAGGGTGGAGAAAGCGTTCGACGAGATGCTGTAGTCCCAGCGTGCCGCACGGCGCAGCAACCGCTCGAAGTTCATCCTCTGCCCGGCTACGAGGGCTTCGCGGAGGTCGAGGCCCATCTTCTTCAGAGGTGTGCCGTGGTGCGTCTGAACGTGGATCGTCCCTGTGCGCTTCACGAAATCGTTCGGAAAGTTGACGTTGTTGACGAAGTACTTCGCGCGGGCGATCGCCCGATAGTAGTCCCGGGTGCCGGAGACTACGTACTCGACGCCGGGGGGCATCCCGGCCGCGTGGTCTCGGTCCACAATCCAGACGCTGCGAACCCACGGGGCCAGGTCGCGCAGCTTCTCGTAGATTGCGCGCGGATTGCAGGCGTACCCCCGGTACCAGTAGGCGGCGAACACGGCCAGATCCTGCTCGATCGGCGCCTGCAATTGGCGGCGGTAGTAGGGCTGCAGCCCCGTCCGCCTGAGGACGCGTGCCAGACCTCCTCTCAGTCGACGCCGGGCGCGCAGCACCCGTCGCGCGGCCCGGCCTTGCTCGATCGCCCAGGCGAGAGCGCGGAGCGACCGGTCCCGCCCGCTCTGCGCAAGGCGGGCCCGCAGAAGCAAGCGCCAGTCCTTCGGGATCGGCTCGTCCGCGCCGGCGTGCCGACGGAAACTCTCGTACGCACGTGCCAGGAAGTCCTTGCGCCGCCGCTGCGGGAGATCGGCTGCGATCGCAAGGTAGTGACGAAGCATCTGCAGCGCCAACCCGCGCGGACGCGAAGCCAAGCGAGCACCCTGCGAGGCGACGAACTGGAACACGACGTCGTATTGCCCGAAGACGTCGAATCGCGTGCCGTGCACATGCGGCTCGTTCGCGGCATTGGGCGGCTCGTAGCGCGCATAACCGACGCGAGGGAGGACGCTGATCCGCTCGGCGGCGAGCAGCGCCGGATATGTCACGGTCAGTTCGCCGTACCCGCCCGCGGCGGCCCGTAGGCCGAGCGCGCCGAGAAACGCGCGCCGAAAGACCTTGTCTCGTATGTCGACCCCGAACTCCATCGCAGCGGGATGCTCCGCGAGCGTGAAGGTTTCGTCCGGAGCTGCCTCGAGAAGCTTCCCGTGCGCTCCCGGCTTCGCGTCGCCCGGCGGCACGGCCCGTGTTTGGTCGACGACAAGCACATCCGGCGCGGTCTCGTCGAGTCGCGCCGCGACAGCCGCCAGCGCCCCGGCCGGCAGTTGGTCCGTGGTCGCGACGAACCAGACGTAGTCGCCGGTCGCGGAGTCCAACGCGAGGTTCCGGGCCTCGCCGAAGCGCACGGCGTGGTCGAGGTGGTGCACCACGAGGCGGTCGTCTTGCTGGGCGAGTTCGTCGAGGATCCCCGGCCCCTGGTCAGGAGACGAGTTGTCGACCGCTACGAGCTCGACGTCTCGAAACGACTGGTCGAGTACCGATGAAACGCAGTCGCGCAAATAGGCCTGCTCCCGGTACACGACCAGAATGATGCTCAGCAGCGGATTGGCCATGGGCTACCGGTCGCGGTAGGCCCGAATCAGGATTTCGGCAACCTCAGGACGCGAGAACTCGGCCGGCGGCAGGTTCCCTTCCGAGAGCAGCTCCCGCACCTTCGTCCCCGAGAGGAAGACGTGGTCGTCCGCTGGATGCGGACAGGTCTTCGGCGTCGCCATTTGGCCGCACGTGCGGCAGAAGAACGCGTGCTCGAAGAACATCGGCTCGATGTCGAGCTCGTGGGGCTCGAACTCGTCGAAGATGAGCTGTGCGTCGTACGTGCCGTAGTAGTCGCCTACGCCGGCGTGGTCGCGGCCGACGATGAAATGGGAGCAGCCGTAGTTCTTGCGGCAGATCGCGTGCCAGACGGCCTCGCGCGGCCCCGCGTAGCGCATCGCCGCAGGGAATGCGGACACGACAACGCGATCCTTCGGGTAGTAGCTGCTGACGAGCACGTCGTAAGCCTGGACGCGGGTCTCCGCGGGGACGTCGTCCGACTTCGTCTCGCCGATGAGCGGGTGGATGAGCAGGCCGTCCACGGTCTCGAGAGCGCACTTCGTCAGGTACTCGTGGGCGCGGTGGATCGGGTTGCGGGTCTGGAAACCGACCACGCGGCGCCAGCCGCGCTCCGCGAAAAGTCCGCGGGTGTCGGCGGGATCGCGGTGCAGCTCCGGGAAGGCAGGCTCCAGCCGCTCGAACACGGTCACCGGCCCCGCGACATAGTGGTCGTTCTGCGCGTAGAGCCGGGCGACGCCGGGATGAGCGTCATCCGTCGTCCGAAAGCACTGGGCCGCCTCCCGCTCCCTGTCGTAGTCGAAGACCTCCTCGACGTCGAGCACGGCGAGGATTCGCCCGGACTCGTCCGCCAGCGCGATGCGATCTCCAGCCGGAGCGCTCTCGACAGCGAGGCAGACGGGGAGCGCCCACGCCAGGCCGTTCGCGAGGCGCATCTCCTCGACGACGCGCTCGTAGTCGTCGCTGCCCATGAAGCCCGTCAGCGGAGAGAGGGCGCCCGACGCCAGCATGTCGAGGTCGGAGGCCTCACGCGATGTGAGACGTACGGTCTCGAGCTCGTCCACGCTCTCGGGGCGCTCGCCCGTCCGCTCGACGAGCTCGCCGCCGTGAGGGCGGATGAGGTGAGCTTCGGCTACGGCCGTCAAACCCGGACCTCGCCGAAGAGCAGCCCGAGCTCCTCGAGCTTGTCGACCACGGACTGGGCGCTCTCCTCGGGCGAGACGCCCTCGGTGTTGACGACCAGCTGCGGGCTCGTGGGCGCCTCGTACGGGTCGGAGACGCCGGTGAACTCCTTGATCTCGCCCGAGAAAGCCTTCTCGTAGAGACCCTTGACGTCACGCTCGGCACAGGTTTCGACGGAAGCCTCGACGTAGACCTCGACGAACGTCCCGAACTCCTCCACCATCCCGCGAGCCTTGCGTCGCGTCTCCTCGTAGGGCGAGATGGCGGAGACGAGCACGGCGGCGCCGTGCCGGGTGAGCCGCGAGGCGACCCAGCCGATGCGCTCGATGTTCGTGTCGCGGTCCTCCTTGGAGAATCCGAG
>WNGB01004324.1_pt1 | contig 21760 bp, 22 predicted proteins | sample 5400681 | NCBI WGS metagenome assembly WNGB01 (sample SAMN13153367, study PRJNA577476) | soil metagenome | isolation source: 115 cm soil or saprolite under grassland replicate 2 | place: USA:California | collected 2016-06-15
GAGATCCTCTCCGAGCTGGCCTCGAGGCACGCCCAGGCGCAGGTCATCGAGGTGGCCTGCGCGGTCGAGCTGGAGGCCTACGACACCCCGGCCTTCCACAACCGGCTGCTGCGGGCGTCGATGGGCGGCGAGTTCCGGCCATGGCAGATCGTGGAGGGCCTGACCGGGCTGGCGGGCGCGCTGGTCGGCATCCTCGGCGTGACCGTCGCGCTGCTGGCCCTGCAGGCCTGGCTGGTGCCGCTGGTGCTGGTGGCGGCCGCGCCGCTGCTGGTGGCCACCACCAGGGCCGGGGAGATCCTGTTCCGCTTCCACCACCGCATGACCGAGGCGGACCGCCGCCGCTTCTACCTGTACATGCTGCTCAGCGGCAAGGACGCCGCCAAGGAGATGCGCGCCTTCGACCTTGCCGGCTTCCTGCGGGAGCGCTTCGACCGGCTCTACGACCAGCGCCTGGCCGAGCTGCGCGGGGTGGCACGCCGCCGCCTGCGCGTCTCCCTGCTCGGCAACCTGGCGATGTCGGTCGTGCTGGCCGGCACGGTCGGCGGCCTGCTGGCTCTCGCCCTCGGCGGCCGCATCGGCCTCGCCGACGCCGCCACGGCGGCCGCCGCCGTGTTCCTGCTCGGCGAGCGGCTGACCAGCGCGGTCACCAGCGCCGGCCAGCTCTACGAGTCCTCCCTGTTCATCGAGGACTTCACCTCGTTCGTCGCCCTCCGCCCCGAGGTCGAGGCGCGCCGCCGGCGCGACCCCGCCCCGGCGGGCTTCCGCCGCCTGGTGGTGGACGAGGTGAGCTTCACCTACCCGAGCGCCACCACCCCCGCCCTGCAGGCCGTGTCGATGGAGATCGGCCACGGCGAGATCGTCGCGCTGGTCGGCGAGAACGGCTCCGGCAAGACCACCCTTGCCAAGCTGCTGTGCCGGCTGTACCAGCCTCACGCCGGCCGCATCCTCTGGGACGAGGTCGACACCTCCACGGTCGACCCGGACGGGCTGCGCCGCTCGGTGGCGGTGATCTTCCAGGACTTCCTCCACTACGCCCTGCCCGCAAGGGAGAACGTCGGCATGGGCCGCCATCAGCGGATCGACGACCTGGACGCGGTCGTGGCGGCCGCCGCCCAGGCCGGCGCGCACGACGCCATCGCCGGCCTGCCGCGCGGCTACGAGACCGTGCTCGGCCCCGAGTTCCACGGCGGCAAGGAGCTGTCGGTCGGCCAGTGGCAGCGGGTGGCGCTGGCGCGGGCGTTCTTCCGCGACGCTCCCTTCATCATCCTCGACGAGCCGACCGCCGCCCTGGACGCCAGGGCCGAGCACGAGCTGTTCGAGGGCATCCGCACCCTCTGCCGAGGGCGGTCGGTGCTGCTGATCTCCCACCGCTTCTCCAGCGTGCGCTCGGCCGACCGCATCTACGTCCTGGAGGGCGGCAAGGTGGTCGAGTCCGGCAGCCACGACCAGCTGATGGGCCTCGGCGGCCGCTACGCCGAGCTGTTCAGCCTGCAGGCCGCCGCCTACCTGGCGCCGGAGGCCCGCTGAGCCGGCAGCGGCTCGCGCAGGTACTCGACGAAGTCGCGGCCGTGGTAGTAGCGCGGCAGGACGGCCAGCTGGACGAAGCCGAGCCGCTCGTAGAAACGCCGGTGGCGGGCGGTGTCGGGGCAGCGGAGGAAGCAGCGGCCGGCGCCGAGCTCGGCGGCTCTGGCGCAGAACAGCTCGACCAGGCGGCTGCCGAGCCCGTGGCCCTGCCGCGGCTCGGCGACCAGCACGTCGTGGAGCCGCGCCATGCCGGCCACCGCCTCCCCCACGGCCACCCCGACCAGCTCGCGGCCGGCCCTTGCCTCCACCACCACCGGCCGGCTGGTCCAGTCGAGGTCCTCGCCGAACAGGCGCCGGTCGGCCAGCGGCCACTCCCTGGCCATGAAGCGCCGCGCCTCGGGCGTCTCGGTGTCGAGCGCCCGGCAGACGGTCCCGGCCCCAAGGTCCTGCACGTCCCCTCCCGGTCGCACGCGGTTCCTCCCGCTCCCCTATGATCATCGCGCGCCGGGAGGGAGCGCCGAAAGGAGCTGGATGGACGTCCGCCTCACCGACATCTACGTCGCCGACGCCAAGCTGGTCGCCGACGGGCTCGCCCAGCCCGAGGACGCGATGGCCGTGTTCGTGGGCCGCGCCGGCAAGGGTGGGGTCGCGCCGTTCGTCGTGCGGCGGTCCTACACGGGCGCCGGGGGCTGGTACCGGGAGGCCATCGCCCTGCTGGCACCGAGCGGCGACGTCGCCTGGCGCGGCGCGGAGCAGTCGATCACCCTGCGGGGCTCCAGCAAGATCGACACCTTCACCGACGAGGTGCACGGGGTGGTGGTCGACTCCGCCGAGGACCACGAGCTGGTCCTGCTGGTCGGTGGCGACGAGGTCGGACGGGTCCCGCTGGCCATGCTCGACGAGGACCCGCCCTACCAGACCGCCGCCGACACCGGCGTGCTCGACGAGGCGCTCAAGAAGAGCACGGTCGTCTGGATCGAGGTGCCAGAGGAGGGCGGCACCGGCGGCCGGGCCGTGCCCGCCTGGTACGGCACCCTCGACGGCCGCGTCTACGTCCTCACCGGCGGGTCAGAGCAGCGCATCCCCGGGCTCGCCGAGGCCGACCGGGTGCTGCTGCTCGCCCGCTCCAAGGAGCTGCAGTCGCTGGTCGCCGAGGTGGAGGCGAGCGCGAGGGTGGTGCCCGCCTCCGACCCGCTGTTCGCCCGGCTGACGGCGATCCTGCTCCCCCGCCGGCTCAACCTGCGGGACGGCGAGCAGGCGGCCGAGCGCTGGCGCAGGGAGTGCACCCTGGTCGAGCTCACCCCATCCGCGATCCCGGCCGAGGTCTAGGAGGCAACGGGACCTCCAGTTTCGGGCCGCCCGCGACGGGTACGCAGGACGGCAAGCGAGTCAACCCAGCCATCGAGACTGCCGGAGGAGGCCCAGATGTTCTTCCGCAAGAGCCGGGCGAGGAGCGCCAAGGACGCAGTCGCCGGGCAGGTCACCGAGCGGACCGACGACCTCATCACCGCGCTGGACGCGGCCAGGGAGGCGATCTCCAAGGCCTCGACGGCGGCGGGCCACAAGGGCACCGAGCTCGGCAAGGAGGCGGGGCGCAGGAGCACCGAGCTGCGCAAGGAGGCCGGCCGGCGCGGGCGCAGGGCGGCGCGGCGTGGCGGCAAGGCCGCCAGGCGCGGCACCAGGGCCGCCCGCGGCGCCGCCAGCCAGGCCGCCGAGATGCTGCCCGAGCCGGAGCAGGTCGCCGACCTGACGAGGAGGGCCGCGGACAAGCTGTTCCCCGAGCGTGCCAAGCAGCGCCGCGAGGTGGCCCGCAAGCGCCGCCGGCGGGTGCTGTTCGGTAGCGCCGGGCTGCTCGGCACCGGGCTGCTGGCCGGCTGGCTGACCGCCCCCAGGCGGGGCGCGGAGACCAGGCAGGCGCTGAAGGAGCAGGCCGCCAAGGCGAGCGAGAAGGGCTGGGAGCGGGTGTCGGAGCCGCCGTCCGAGGCGGCCGCGCCGACCGCGGCCCCCGAGCGTTCCGCCGACGAGCAGCAGGGCGCCGAGGTGACCTCGATCCACCAGGGCAACGGGGCCGGCAACCCGAGCAAGACGCCGCCGGGCTGAGGCCGGTCTACTCCCCCTTGGCCCGGTACAGGCCGGCGCCCTGCTTGACCACGCGGCCCTCCTTGGCGAGGGCCGCGAGGGTCTTGACCACCACCCCGCGCACGTCGGGCGTGGTGAACGGGTCGATCAGGCGCTGGGTGAGGGCGCGGTCGAGCACCACCGTCCAGTGGAGGGTCTCGGGGGCAGCCTCGTCGAGCACCCGCAGACACGCTTCCCGTGGATCCACGACGTAGACTCTACCCGCGATGAGCTCGTCGATCCTTCCCGACCCCTGCCCGCTCGACCTGGAACTGCGCCTGGCACCAGGCGGCCGTCTGGTCTACCTGTCCGACCTGCACCTGACCGACACCGGCCCTTCCGACGACTTCGCCGCCACCGACGAGCTGTGCGAGCTGATCGGATCGCTCCATGACCATCCCGGCCAGGTGCTGCTGGCACTCGGCGGCGACATCCTCGACCTGCTCCAGGTCGAGGGGTCGATGGAGGAACGGGCGGCAAGGGCGCTCGACGGCCCGGCGGCGGCCGTGCTCGGCGAGGCGCTGTGCCGGCTGGCCGAGCGGCCAGGGGTGACGATCCTCTACCTGGTCGGCAACCACGACTCGGCGCTCGCCTGGAACGCGGCCGCCCGCAAGCTGGTCGCCGAGCGGTTCGGGGTGACCGAGTTCGCCCTGCACGCCCGCATCCGGGTGGCGCGGCCGGACCTGGCCGGCGAGGTCGTGGTGGTGGCCGAGCACGGCGACGCCCTCGACCGCTGGAACCGGCGCACCGACCCGTTCGACCCGCTCGACGTGCCGATCGGCGACCACATCGTCACCGAGTTCGTGAACAAGCTGGAGCTGGCCAGCGGCCGCTACCCGGAGCTGGCGCTTGACGAGGTCGACAACGTCCGGCCGGGGATCCTGGTCCCCTGGTGGCTGGTGTCGAACTTCTTCTACAAGTTCATGGGCAGGGCGCTGCGCGACTTCGCGCTGCCGCTGGTGCTGCTGACGATCGCGCTCAACCTCGCGGTCGGGCTGCTGGTCGGCGACGTCGGCCGCATCGCCTACCTGGGCAACCGGGCGGTGCGCTGGGTGGCCTCGTTCGTGCTCACCAACCTCGCGCTGATCGCCGTGCTGTCCACCTTCCTTGGCCGCAGCTTCCGCCGCGCGGCCGCCGCCTACGGCGTGCCGTCGCCGGACGAGGCCTCCGAGGAGGCGGAGAACCGCCAGGCCGACCTGCCCGCCCTGCTGCAGCGGCGCGACCCGGAGGCCGCGGTGCTGCTCACCGGGCACACCCACGAGCCGCGGATCGTCCGGCTGCCGGGCGGCCAGGTGGCGGTCGACGGCGGCTGCTGGGTGCGCGGGCTGGTGCCGGTGCGGGCGCGGCTCTCGCTGCCGCCGGTGTTCGTGCCCGTCTACCCGGTCAACTGGGTCGACATCCAGCCCGGCGGCCAGGGCGTCGAGGTCGCCCTCTGGGAGCGGCGCCTGGCCGTCAGGCGGCGGCTCGGCCGGATCGAGCGGCTGGTCGCAAGGCGGCCGCTGCCGCCCGCCGACGCCGTCCCCGCCAAGGTGCTCGCCAGGGTCGTGCTGCCCGATGACCGGCCACGCCACGCCTGACCCGGCGCACGGCGGCTCGGTCGTCTTCGACCGGGCCGCCGGCTACTACGACCAGAGCCGCGGGCTGCCGCCCGGCGTCGACGAGCTGGTCGCCGACCGTATCGAGGCGGTCCTGCCGCGCCCCGACGCCCGCCTGCTGGAGCTCGGCGTCGGCACCGGCCGCATCGCCCTGCCGTTGCACCGCCGCGGCCGCCGCATCCTCGGGGTCGACCTGTCGCCGCCCATGCTGGACCGCTACCGGGCCAAGGCCGCCGCCCTCGGCCTGCCCCCGCCGGCCCTGCTGCGGGCCGACACGACCAGGCTGCCGCTGCGCGACGGCTGCGTCGACGCGGTCCTGGAGGTCCACGTGCTCCACCTGGTGCCCGCCTGGCGGGCGGCGCTGGCCGAGGCCCGCCGGGTGCTCGCCCCCGGCGGTCTGGTGCTGATCGGCCAGGGCGGCGGCGGCCATGGCGACGGCCCGCGGGAACGGACCCGCCGGCGCCTCGAGCAGCTGGCGGCAGCGGCCGGCGGCGGGCCGCGCCGGGTGGGCGCAACCGACGCCCAGAAGGTCGCCGCCCTGGTCGACCTCGGCGGCGTGGCCGAGGAGCTGGAACCGGTCGCCTGGGAGGCGCAGGAGACCTACGGCCAGGCCCTGCGCGACGTCGAGGGGCGGGTCTTCTCCTATTGCTGGCGCCTGCCCGACGAGGTCTGGCGGGCGGCCGTCAGCGGGCTGCGGGCCGAGCTGGAGGCCAGCGTCCCCGACCTGGAGGCGCCCCACACCGCCAGGCACGCCTTCACCCTCACCGCGGTCCGCTTCTGACCCGGTTCCCGGGTCAGGCCAGCCGCGGCAGGACCAGCTCGCCGACCAGCTCGAGCTGCTCGTCCTCGAACACCGAGAACGGCACCCCGGCGAAGCCGCAGACCACCTGCTCGACGCCCTGCGTCTGCCAGCCGCGGAGCTGCTCCAGCACCTGGTCGGGGGTGCCGACCAGCCGGGAGGCCGCCCAGTCGGCCAGCTCCACCCGGTCGAGCGCACCGCCGGGCGTCCACGCCTGGAGCCGCCGCCAGCGGGCGACCAGGTCGTCGGCGTCCCGCCCCACCAGGGTGGCCAGCCCGAGCGAACGGCGCACCTGGTCGGGGGCGCGGCCGGCCTTCCGGCAGGCGTCCGCCAGCACCGCCAGCCGCCGCTGGTAGCCCTCCGGGGTCACCGACCAGCACAGGTTCCAGCCGTCGGCCGCCCTTGCGACCACGCCGAGCAGGCGGTCGCCGCGGCCGCCGACCCACAGCGGCGGGCGGGGTCGCTGCACCGGGCCGGGCAGGACCGCGGCGTCCTCCGCCCGGTAGAAGCGGCCGGCGAACGACGGCGTGCCGCCGTCCAGCAGCGCCCGCAGCACCCCGAGGGCCTCCTCCAGCATCGCCAGCCGCTCGCCGGGGCCGGGGAAGGGCAGCCCGTTGGCGGCGAACTCGGCCTGGTGCCAGCCGGCCCCGAGGCCCACGTCCAGGCGCCCGCCGGACAGCTGGTCGAGCGTGGCGACCGTCTTGGCGAGCAGGGTCGGCGGCCGGAAGCCGACGGCCATGACCAGGCTGCCCAGCCGCACCCGGCTGGTCCGGGTGGCAAGGGCGGCCAGGGTGGTCAGGCACTCCGGCGTGCCCTGGCGGCCGGGGGGCCCGCCGTAGCGCTCCAGGTCGATCCAGAAGTGGTCGGACACCCACAGCTCGAAGAAGCCGAGCTGCTCCGCGAGCTCGGCATACCGGACGATCCGGTCGAAGGTGGCCGGGCCGGGACCGGGAAAGGAGCTGTCGTAGTGGGGCAGTGCGAACCCGAGCTTCATGGCGCCAGTCTCGGTTTGGCGGCCTACCACGTCAACGCGGGCCCCTCGCCTGCCGATAGAACCAGGGCAGCGGGCCATACAGGGAAGGAGACCGCCGAATGGGGACGGCCGGGGCCACGGGCGGCGCGCCCGGCGGGCGCCGCCGGCTCGGCGAGGTGCTGGTCGCCGGCGGCGTCCTCACGCGCGCGCAGCTGGAGGACGCGCTGCGCGCGCAGAAGGAGGAGACCGGACGCCGGCGCCGGCTTGGCGAGGTGATCACCGCCCTCGGCCTCGCCGACGAGGTGCAGATGGCGCGCGCCCTCTCCGACCAGCTCGGGCTGCCCTTCATCGACCTGGGCAGCCTGCCGGTCCCCGACGAGACGCTGGCCGTGCTCCCCCGCAACGTCGCCCTGCGGCACCGGGCGGTGCCGATCAGCCTGGCGCACGACGTGCTGACCGTCGCCGTGGCCGACCCGACCAACGTGCTCGCCCTCGACGACATCCGCCTGGCGACCAAGCTCTCCCAGATCCGCACGGCCGTCGCCACCGCCTCCGACGTCCAGGAGGCGGTCAACCGGTACTACGGCGGCGCCGGCGCGGCCGGCGGGATGACCGACTCCTTCGGCTCCCTGCAGGACGTCGAGGGCCTGGAGGCCGGCGAGGACGCCGACGAGGAGGTCGAGCAGGTCGGCGACGTCGACGACGCGCCGGTGGTCCGGCTGGTCAACGCGATCATGGGGGAGGCGCTGCACAGCCGCGCCTCCGACATCCACATCGAGCCGCAGCAGCGGGACGTGCGGGTCCGCTTCCGCATCGACGGCCTGCTGCGCGAGGTGACGATCGTCCCCAAGGCGATCCAGGGGCCGCTGATCTCCCGGGTCAAGATCCTCTCCGGCATGGACATCTCCGAGCGGCGCAAGCCGCAGGACGGCCGCGGCCGCATCAAGCTGGACCGGCAGGAGGCCGACACGCGGGTCTCCTCGATGCCGACCATGCACGGCGAGACGGTGGTGATCCGGCTGCTCCGCAAGGAGGCCGAGAAGGCCAAGGGGCTGGCCGAGGTCGGCATGGAGGAGCACGACCGGGCCGCGTTCGAGCGGGCCCTCTCGCAGCCCCAGGGCCTGGTCCTGATCACCGGGCCGACCGGGTCGGGCAAGACCTCCTCGCTGTACGCGGGCCTTTCCTGGGTGATCCGCCCCGACATCAACGTGGTCACCCTGGAGGACCCGGTCGAGTACCAGATGGCAGGGGTCAACCAGGTGCAGATCAACGAGCGGGTCGGGCTCACCTTCGCCGGCGGGCTGCGGACGATCCTGCGCCAGGACCCCGACATCGTGATGGTCGGCGAGATCCGCGACCCGGAGACCGCCTCGATCGCCATGCAGGCGTCGATGACCGGCCACCTGGTGCTGTCGACGCTGCACACCAACGACGCCCCTTCGGCGGTGAGCCGCCTGATCGACATGGAGGTGGAGCCGTTCCTGATCACCTCCTCGCTCACCCTGGTGGTCGGCCAGCGGCTGACCCGCGTGCCCTGCCCCCGCTGCTCGGAGCCGGTCGAGGCCGACCCGCGCACGCTGGAGCGGCTCGGCCTTGACCCGGGCGAGGTCGACCAGGCCGGGCTGCGCTCCGGTCCCGGCTGCGGCTTCTGCGCCCAGACCGGCTACAAGGGCCGCCTCGGCGTGTTCGAGGTGGTGCAGATCACCAGGCCCATCCGCGAGCTGATCGTGGCGAGGGCGCCGGAGTCCGCCATCCGGGAGCAGGCGGTCGCCGCCGGCATGCGCAGCATGCGGGCCGACGGGCTGGCCAAGGCGCTCAGCGGCCGCACCACCCTCGAGGAGGTGCTGCGGGTCACCCCGGCCGACCCGGAGCTGGCCCGGCGGGCCAGCCTTCGCGCCGCCCCGGCGGAGGCCGTCGGCCCCGTCAAGGTGCCGCCCAAGCTGCTGGTGCTGGACGACGACCGCTCGGTGCTCGAGGTGGCCGCCGCCATGCTGGTGGACGGCTACGAGGTGATCGCGGCCAGCCAGGTCGACGAGGCCCTGCGGGTGGTCGGGCAGGACCGCCCCGACGCGGTGCTGGTCGACCTGGACCTGCCGGGGGTGGAGGCGGACAAGCTGCTGGCCGCCCTGCGGGAGCGGGGCGGCAGTGGGCTGGCGGTGCTGGTCATGTCGGGCTCCGGCGACCGCCAGGGCCGCGACCGGGCGATCGCCGTCGGCGCTGCCGGCTTCGTGGTCAAGCCGTTCAGCGAGCCGGAGCTCCGCTCCGAGGTGGCCACCGTCCTTGACCGCCGGCCCGCCCTGACCACCGCCCAACCACTCGGCTAGGCGTAGCGGAGATCCCCCGCGTCGTCGTCCTCCACCGGGCGGGCGCAGGTCGGGCAGTACCAGCGGGCCTCCAGCGGGGTGCCGCAGGCGACGTGGCGGAGGCCCTCGCCCTCGCCGGAGCGCTCGGCTCCCCACTGGGCGAGCAGGCGCAGGGCGCCGGCCAGCTCCCGGCCGGAGGCGGTCAGCTGGTAGGCGAGCCGCGGCGGCCGCCTGGAGTAGGGCTGGCCCACCACCACCGCCTCCCGCTCCAGGTGCTTGAGCCGCTGCGACAGCACGTTGGGGGCGATGCCAGGCAACGCCTCCAGCAGGTCGTTGAAGCGCCGCGAGCCGCCGAGCAGGGCCTGGACGATCAGCAGCGTCCAGCGGTCCCCGACGCGCGCGACGGCCTCGTCCAGCGGCGAGGTGGCGGAGGTCTCGGACATGGTGCTCATCGTAGGGCGCCCGGTTGCTTGCGTCTCCCTCAAGTGCGTAGTAGCTTGCAATCAACAAGTTACTCCGCACTCCAAGGAGCGGCACCATGAGCGTCCTCGACGAGCTCCAGCAGGCGGTCGGCCAGGTGGCCGACCGGGTCGGGCCCTCGGTGGTCGGTATCGGCAGGGGCCGCGGGCGCGGCTCCGGCATCGTGCTGGCCGACGGCCGGGTGGCCACCAACGCCCACAACCTCCGGGGGGAGGAGACCACCGTCGTCTTCGCCGACGGCCGCAGCGTCACCGGCCACGTCGAGGGGGTCGACGTGGACGCCGACCTGGCGGTGCTGTCCGCCGACACCGGCGGCGCCCCTGCGATCGCCTGGGCCGAGGACGGGGCCGCCGCGGGCGTCGGCGCGGCCGTGTTCGCCGTGGCCAACCCCGGCGGGCAGCTGCGCGTCACCTTCGGGCTGGTGTCGGCGGTCGGCCGCGCCTTCCGTGGGCCGCGGGGCCGCCGCATCGCCGGCAGCATCGAGCACACCGCGCCGCTGCCGCGCGGCTCCTCCGGCGGCCCGGTGGTCGACGGCGACGGCCGCCTGCTCGGCCTCAACACCAACCGCCTCGGCGACGGCTTCTACCTCGCCCTGCCCGCCGACGCCGAGCTGCGCCGGCGGCTGGAGGGGCTCGGCAGGGGCGAGTCCCCCGCCCGGCCGCGGCTGGGGATCGGCATCGCCCCCGCCAGGGTGGCAAGGCACCTGCGCCGCGCCGTCGGCCTGCCCGAGCGGGACGGCCTGCTGGTGCGGGTGATCGAGGAAGGCGGCCCGGCCGACCGCGCCGGCCTGCGCACCGGCGACCTGGTGGTCGAGGCCGGCGGCCGCTCGGTCGGCGACGCCGACGAGCTCTACGAGGCGCTCGACCAGGTCGGCGCCGGCCAGACCCTGACGCTCCGGGTGGTCCGCGGCACCGACGAGCTGACCGTCACGGTGGCCTTCGACGACGGGGGCGCCGAGCGGGTCGGCTCCGCCTGACCCTCCTCCTCCGCGGCCCGGGCCGGCCATCCTCGGCGGCCCGGGCCGTCTATCGCGTTCGGTGCAAATGGGATTACCATTGGGCCGGACGCGGCTGGGGCCGGACGCGGGGAGAGCGACCGAAGTCGAGGGTGCGGCTATGCGGCCGGTGCGGATCGAGGTCATCACCTACGCCCCCACGTTCTTCTACCACTGCCAGCACTGCGAGCTGGCGTTCCAGGAGATCGGGGTCGGGGAGGCCGTGCACCGCAGCCAGGCCCGCGAGGCGCTTCCCGCCGACCTCCAGGTCGAGTACGAGATCCTTGCCAGCTGGGCCCACGACCTGCTGGAGCGCCACGGGCGGGCCGTGCGCGTCAGGCTGGTCGACGCCGCCTCCATCGAGGGGTTCTGGAAGTCGCTGCGGTATCGGCTACGACGCTATCCGGCGGTGATCATCGAGGGCACCGACAAGCACGTCGGCCTCGACCTCGGGGCGGTCGACGCCGCCCTGCGTGTCCGCCTGGAGGGCGCGGTTCGGGAGGAGGGCGCATGAACTCGTTCTGGGTGGTCGTCATCGGGGCCGTGGTCATCACGCTGGCCTACAACCTCTACGCCAAGCGGATCGATCGCACCGTGATCCAGGCCGACGCGGGCAAGACCACGCCGGCCAGGATGTACATGGACGGCGCCGACTTCGTCCCGACCAGCCGCTTCGTGCTCTACGGCTATCACTTCAAGTCGATCGCCGCGGCCGGCCCGATCGTCGGCGTGATCACCGCCGCCGCCCTGTGGGGCTGGCTGCCGGCGATCCTCTGGCTGATGGTCGGGGTCAGCTTCATCGGCTGGGCCAGCGACTACAGCGCCATCATGGTGGCCGTCCGCAACGACGGGAACTCCCTGTCGGCGATCGCCCACCGGCTGATCACCCCGCGGACGAGGACGATCCTGTTCGTCTTCATCTTCTTCTACCTGCTGCTGGTGGGGGCGGCCTTCGTCGGCATCATGGCGGCGATCCTGGACGCCCGCCCGGACGTCGTGTTCGGCGTGCTGGTGCTGGCGCTCATGGGGCTGCTGGCCGGCTACATGATCTACCGGGCACGGGCCAACCTGATGCTCACCACCGTGGTGGTCGTCGGGGTCACCCTGCTGGCCATGACGCTCGGTCCGATCGGGGTGACCTTCGTCACCGGCAAGCCCCCGACCTGGAGCGAGGGGCCGATCAGCGGCGTGGTCAACAGCATCAACACCAACGTCAACAGCGGCGGCGCCATGTACGGCGTCGAGGACCCGACCGGGGCCGACCCGCGGATCACCAGGGACGCCAAGGCCAAGCCGATCAGCAGCAGGACCTACAACGCCGAGACGGGCACGATCCAGGTGTTCCCCAGCTACGTGCTCTGGGCGGTCTTCCTGCTGGTGTTCAGCTACCTGGGCGCCAACCTGGCGATCTGGCGGTTCGCCCAGCCGGTGAACTACATCGGCTTCTGGGTCACCGCGATCGCCATCGGGCTGTCGGCGATCGGCGCGCTGATCGCCCCGCTCACCGACCCCAAGGTCGCGGAGTTCAGGATCGACAGCTTCACCGCCTTCACGCCCACCCAGGTGACCGGGGCGTTCCAGCCGCTGTGGCCGATGCTGTTCGTGACCATCGCCTGCGGGGCGATCTCGGGCTGGCACGCCCTGTTCGGCTCGGTCGGCACCGCCCGCCAGATCGAGTACGAGACCGACGCCCTGCCGGTCGGCGGCGGCGGGATGTTCACCGAGAACACCCTGGCGCTGCTGTCGCTGGTGGCGGTCGCCATCACCGGGCTCACCGGCGTCACCGCCTTCGCCACCGGGGTCGGACTGCTCCTGAACGTGGTTACCGGCGGCGCCCTGAGCGTCACCTACGGGACCGCGCTCGGCTTCGGGGTCTTCGTGGTGATCGTGCTGACCGTGGTGCAGCTGGTGTTCCGGGTGATGCGGGTGACGCTGGGCGAGTGGCTCGGGAACGCCTGGGTGGGCTTCAAGAACCAGCACATCGCCACCATCATCTCCTCGGTGGTGGTGCTGTTCTTCGTGCTGTCGGGGACCTGGGTGTACCTGTGGCAGCTGTTCGGCGCCTCCAACCAGCTGATGGCGGCCCTCAGCCTGCTGATCGTGACCGTCTGGCTGGCGGCCAGCCGCCGCAACCCCGCCTTCGCCGGCATCCCGATGGTGTTCATGTACGTGACCACCATGGCCGCCACCCTGGTGACCGCCTGGAACCTGTACAAGACGGTCGTCACCAGGGAGGGCGTGGCCACCATCTCGGTGCTCGGCGGCTGGGCGATGATCGCGGTGGCGGCGCTGCTGTTCGTGGCGGCGCTGGTGATCGCCTGGGACGGCTGGAACGCCTGGGCCAGGTACCGCGGAAAGGAGGCGGCCCCGGCGACGCCCGCGTCGACCGGCTAGGCCGTGGCCGCCCGCGCCACCTCGGCGACCGTCCGGAAGAGCCCGTCGGCGGTGACGGCCGCCGTGTCCGGCGGCAGCACGTGGACCTCCAGGTGAGGAGGCGCCCGCCGGATCGAGAGCCGCCAGATCCCGCCGCTGGCCCCGGCGAGCCGGTCCCACAGCTGCCGGGCCACGGCGGGGTCGGCGCCCGGTCCGTGCGCCGCCCGCACCGACGGGCCGCTCCAGTCGGCGAAGCTCCAGGCCGCCGGGTCCATGTCCCGCATGGCGTCCCGGCCCGTCCACCCGCTGAGGTCCGCCGCCACCAGCTCGAACCGGGGTGGCCGTTCCAGCCTGGCCCGCACGATCAGGAAGTCCCGGCGCCGGCGGGCGCGGGCCCACGCCCACAACACCGCCACGTCCCTCGGTTCCAGGACGACGACGACCTCGGCCTGGCGGAAGGGCGGGACCGGCTCGACGATCTCCAGCCGGACGGCCGAGCTGCCGAGCCAGTGCAGCGTCGTGCGCCTGCCCAGCAGCGGCAGCCCACCCTGCAGCCAGCGCAGCAGCTGGTTGCCCCTGCGGATGTTGCGGCCGGTCCCGAGGGCGAACCACACCAGGACGACGATGACCGCCAGCAGCAGCAGGGATCTTGCCATCCCCGCATGCTATCGTGCGGGTGAGGGCCGGTATGGACCAGGTTGGGATGGACCGTATGTCGCGACCCCGGCGTCTCCTCCAGGGGCTCCGGGAGTTCCTCCACGGCATGGGCGGCTACGAGTTCAGCCGGCACGCGGTGGAGATGCGCTCCTCGCTCGGCACGATGTTCATGGCCGTCACCGTCGGCGACATGATCGGCCTGCCGGTGCTGCCCCCCTACTACGCGCTCAGGCTGCTGCCCTACGTGGTGCCGGAGGTTTCCACCTGGAAGCGCCGGGTACTCAGGGAGCGGCTGTTCGGCGAATCTCACGAGTACGAGCTCCACGGCATGTGAGGAGGCGCTGATGCCCGACGAGGCCGCCCAGGAGCCGAAGCGGAGGAGCTTCCTCAGCAAGCTGCGCGAGATCACCTACGGGATGGCCGCGCACGACATGACGCGCCAGGCCATGCGCACGCGTGCCAGCATGGAGCACCTGTTCATCCTGATCACGATGGGCGACCTGCTGGGCGTGCCGATCCTGCCCCCCTACTACTCGCTGCGGCTGACGCCCTACGTGGTCCCGCAGATCTCGACCTGGAAGCGACGGATGCTGCGAGAGAAGGACGTCACCGACGCGATCTTCTGATGAGCCGATGAGCGCCGGCGAGCCGAGGACCCCCCTGGCCGAGGTGTTCGCGCGCCACCCCGAACGGCGCTACGTCATGTTCGGTGGCAAGGGCGGGCTGGGGAAGACGACCTTCTCGGCGGCCACCGCCTGGTGGCTGGCGCGGCGGGGCAACAAGGTGCTGGTGTTCTCCGTGGACCCGCAGGCGAGCCTCTCCGACATCTTCCAGCGGGACATCTTCGGCAAGGGCCCGGTCGAGATCGTCGACAACCTCTGGGCGCAGGAGATCGACGCCGACCGCCGGATCAAGGACTACCAGGACGAGATCCGGCACAAGATCCTCGACATGTACTCGCTGGAGAAGGTGCCCGACGAGATCGAGGAGTACATCGAGGCGGCCAGCGCCGAGCCGGCCATGGAGGAGAGCGCCATCTTCGACTCGGTGGTCGACATCGTGGTCGAGGGCGACTACGACTACTACATCTACGACCTGGTGCCCCTCGGCCATGCCCTCTACTACCTGTCGATGGCCAAGGTGTACGACGAGTGGATCGGCAAGATCACCCACCTCCGCGAGGAGATGCGGGAGTACGAGGAGGTGGCCGCCCGGATCCGCCGCGACAGCGAGCTCCAGGAGGACCTGATCCTGGGCGAGCTGCAGGACATCCGCAAGCGGATCAACGCGGCCTCCCGGATCCTCACCGACCGGGAGAAGACCGCCTTCTTCTTCGTGCTGGTCCCCGAGGAGATGATCCTCATCGACACCAGCAAGGCCGCCGAGATGTTCGCCAAGTTCGACGTGCCGATCGGCGGCTACGTCGTCAACCGCGTGATCCCCGAGGAGCTCGCCGACAGTGTCGGCGTGCCGGCATATCTGAAGAACCGCATCCAGGGGCAGCGGCACTACCTGGGGGAGATCGACCGGCGCTTCAGCGGCCAGGTGCTCGCCCGCGTGCCGGAGCTGGAGCGCGACGTCACCGGCCTGGAGATGATCGAGAAGCTCTCACGGATCATGTACGGCGATGTCTGAGTCCACGGTCCGGCCCGGCGCGGGCGTGGTGGTGCCGCAGGATCAGTCCATGCGGGACTTCTTCCAGGCCCACCCCGACATCCGCTACAGCTTCTTCGGGGGCAAGGGCGGGGTCGGCAAGACCGTGATGGCCGGCACCACGGCGGTCTGGCTGGCCGGGCAGGGCAAGCGGACCCTGCTGGCGTCCACCAACCCGGTGCACAGCCTCTCCAGCCTGCTCGACCAGGACGTCTACGGGAAGGCGACGCCCGTCTCCGGGGTGGACAACCTGTGGGCTCACGAGATCGACACCACCGAGGCGATCCAGCGGTCCAAGCGCGAGATCCGGGAGAAGATCCAGTGGTTCCTCAAGTTCGCTGAGATCTCCACCCGGGCCGACGAGTTCGTCGAGGCGGCCACCATGAACCCCGCCTTCGAGGAGTCGGCGATGTTCGAGAACATGGTCGACCTCATGCTCAAGGACGACTACGAGGCCTACGTGTTCGACACCGCCCCCACCGCCAACGCCCGCCGGCTGCTCGGCATGTCGAAGGTGTACGGCATGTGGGTGAACAAGATGGTGAAGTCACGGGAGGAGGCGCAGTCGCTGCGGGAGCTGCTGTCGTTCACCAAGCGGAAGGAGGAGGACCCGCTGATGGAGTACCTCCTCCAGTTCCGCGGGCGGATCGGCCAGGCCAAGGAGCTGCTCACCGACCCGCGGCGCACCTCGTTCTTCTTCGTGACCCTGCCGGAGGCGCTGCCGATCGCGGTGATCCGGCGGTTCATCGGCTGGTTCGACGACTTCGGGATCCCCGTCGGCGGCGTGGTCGTCAACGGCGTGATCCGGACCGACGACCCGCAGGCGGCGCCGGAGTTCGTCCGCAACCGGATCCGGATGCAGGAAGGCTACCTCCGCCAGATCCGGGAGGAGTTCGACGGGCAGGTGCGGGCCCTCGTGCCCCTCTACGACGAGGACGTCCGCGGGGTCCGGCTCCTGCTGCAGACCGCGGACGGGCTGTTCAGCTGAGGTCGAGGCGGTAGGCGATCACCGGGATCGGCCGCTCGCCGTCCATGTCGAGGTCCAGGAACCTGGCCGCGTCGAAGTCGAACGACGGCACGCGCCGGAACCCCATCGCCTCGTACAGGACGACCGCGGCGGTCATGAACGCGGCCGTGTGCAGGCACAGGACGGTGGCGCCCGCGGCGCGCGCCCGGTCGCGGCAGGCCTCCATCAGCAGCCTGCCGATGCCACGCCCGCGCGCCGAGGGGTCGACGCCGAGGGCGCGCAGGCCCGACCAGCCCGCTGGCCACCCGAACGCGCCTTCGTCCCTGGCGTCCTCGAAGAAGGTCACCGTTCCGACGATCCGGCCCGCCTGCTCGGCCACCAGCAGACGGCTGGCGTCGCTGCGGGCGCCCAGGTCGAGCAGGTCGGCGAGGTAGCGCTCGAAGGCGGCCGGTGGGAGCACCGCGTCGAACTGGCGGTAGGCGGCCGCAAGGACGCCGCGGACCGCCTGGTGCTCGGCCGCCGCCGCCTCGCGCACCGACACGGCGCCGGGAGGCTCTGGTCCGCCGGGCCCGGCGGCGGCCGGAGCGGTCATCGCCGGCGGGAGCGGCGGGCGGCGAGCAGGACGGCGGCCGCGCCGGCGGCCAGGCCGGCCGCGGCGGTGGCGAGCTGGCGGGGGCGTTCCTGGTCGGCCAGGGCCTGGCGGGCGGCAAGGTCGCCGCAGGCGCCGTGCACGCCGGCACCGGGCGGCACGCTCGCCCCTGCCAGGTACAGGCCCTTGACCGGGGTGCCCCAGCGCCACCAGGACGGGCCCGGCCGGAACAGCAGCTGCTGGTCGATTGCGAACGAGCCGGCCTGGATGTCGCCCCCGACCAGGCTCGCATCGGCCGCCTCCAGGTCGTCGGGCGTCCACACCTTGCGGGCGAGGACCAGGTCCCTGAACCCGGGCGCGTGAGCCTCGATGGCCGCCTCCACCCGGTCGAGGAACGGGTCAGCCGAGCGGGTCCAGTCCCCCTTGGCCCGCGGCCGGGCCGCGTCCCCGGTGGGACGGGCGGGGACGTGCGCGTAGCCCCACAGCGTGTGCTTGCCGGCCGGGGCGCGGCCCGGGTCGGCCAGTGACTGCTGGCCGAGGATCAGCGTCGGTTGAGCCGGCAGCAGGCCGTGACCGGCCTCCCAGGCGGCCCGGCTCATGGCGGCGACCGTGTCACCGACGTGGACGACGGCGGCCCGCCGGCACTCGTCGGCCGCCCACGGCACCTGGCCGTCGAGGGCCCAGTCGACCTTGAAGGTGCCGTGCCCGGGCCGGTAGCCGTGGACCTCGGCGAGCGCGCGCGGCGGGAACGAGTCCGGTCCGGCCAGCCGGATGAGGGCGCCGACGTCCAGGGCGGCGATCACCGCCTGGCGCGCGGTGAGGGCGTCGCCGCCGGCCTCGACGGCGACGGCCCGCCCGCCCTCGACCACGATCCGTTCGACCCGGCGGTCGGTGACGATCGTCGCGCCGGCCTCGCGCAGCTTGGCGGTCAGCGCGGCGGTGATCATGCCGGTGCCGCCCTCCACCACCGGCATGCCGAACCGCTGGCCCAGCATGGAGAGCAGCAGGGCGTAGATGCCGGTGCCCGGCATCTCCGGCTCCAGGTCGGCGTGCATCGCCGGGCCGGTGAGGAAGGCGCGCGCCTGCTCGGACTCGAAGCGGGCGGCGATCACGCTGACCCCCTGGACCACCATGCGGGCGAACTCCGGCAGCCCTGCGGGCCCCAGCAGACCGACCACCTTGGCCAGCTCCTCGAACGGCCAGCGCTGCATCTGCGCCCGCAGGAACGGCGCCATCACCTCCCCCACCCGCTCGTCGAGGCCGATCCAGGCCGACCCGTCGCCGAGGTGGACCTTGTCGATCGAGGCGGCCGTCTCGGCCGCCGAGCGCCCGAGGGCGATCGCCTGGTTGCCTGCAAACGGGTGGGCCGCCGGCAGCGGGGCGTGCAGGAACCGCAGGCCGTACGGGCTGAGGTCGCGACCGACGATCGAGGGGGCCGCGCCGACCAGCGGGAAGAAGGCGGCCCCGAAGTCGTGCCGGAAGCCGGGCAGGGTGGACTCGACCGTGCGGGCGGCCCCGCCCAGCTCGCCGGTCGCCTCCAGCAGGCAGACCGACCAGCCCGCCTCGGCCAGGCGGATGGCGGCGGCCAGCCCGTTGGGGCCGCCGCCGCAGACGATCGCGTCGTAGTCGGACATCGACCTCGCCTTCCTGCTCGGACCCGCAAGGGCAAGCTACACTGCCAGCGTAGGGCGGTTTCGCCCGGAGAGCTTGTCGGCGCCGCCGGCGCCCGCATCGAGGTGAATCCATGGTCACGCGCGACGAGGTCCTCGCTGCCCTCGGGCAGGTGATGGACCCCGAGATCCACAAGCCGATCACCGAGCTCGACATGGTCAGGGACGTGACCATCGAGGACGGGCTGGTGACGGTCTCCGTGCTGCTCACCGTCGCGGGCTGTCCCCTGCGGGACCGGATCACCAGGGACGTGACCGCGGCCGTCTCGCCGCTGCCAGGGGTCACGGGCGTCGAGGTCGACCTCGGCGTGATGACCGAGGAGCAGCGCCAGGCGATGGTCACCCGCCTGCGCGGCCCCCAGGCCGCCCAGCAGAAGAAGATCTCCTTCTGGGGCGAGGAGTCCACCACCCGTGTGCTGGCGGTCGCCTCCGGCAAGGGCGGCGTCGGCAAGTCGTCGGTGACGGTCAACCTGGCCGCCGCGCTGGCCGCCCAGGGACACCGGGTGGCGGTGATCGACTGCGACATCTACGGGTTCTCGGTCCCCCGGATGCTGGGGGCGACCGGGCAGCCGGTCGGCTTCAACGGCATGATCATGCCGCTGGAGGCCCATGGGGTCCGGGTGATCTCGATCGGCTTCTTCCTGCCCCCAGGCAAGCCGGTGATGTGGCGGGGGCCGATGCTGCACCGCGCCATCCAGCAGTTCCTCACCGACGTCTACTGGGGCGAGCTGGACTACGTGCTCGCCGACCTGCCCCCCGGCACCGGCGACGTCTCCATCTCGCTCGCCCAGATGCTGCCAGGGGCCGAGATGCTGCTGGTGACCACCCCCCAGGAGGCGGCGGAGCGGGTGGCGGTGCTGGCCGGCAAGTTCGCCCAGCAGAACCAGATGAAGGTGGCCGGGGTGGTCGAGAACATGAGCTACTTCGTCTGCCCGTCATGCGAGGAGCGCCACCACATCTTCGGCACCGGCGGCGGCGAGGCCCTGGCCCGCGAGCTCGACAGCAAGGTGCTCGGTCAGGTCCCGATCGACGTGCGGCTGCGCGAGGGCGCCGACGCCGGCAAGCCGCTGGTCATCTCCGACCCGGACGCCCCCGCCAGCCGGGCGCTGCTCGAGATCGCGGCCGCCCTGCCGCCCATGACCCGCTCGTTGGTGGGCAAGCGCCTGACGCTGCTGACCTGAGCGCCGCGCGCCCCAACGCCCTTGAGGGGGCCCCGCACGAAAGCTACTACAGCAGCTCTGTCGTCCATCCCGTCACTCGCGGGACCAAGGGTTCGTCACGCTGTAGTAGCTTTCGTGCGGGGCCCCCTAGCGGTCGAAGCGCCAGCGTGTCGCGCCGTACGGCTCCGCCGTGGCGACCCCGAAGGCGGTGCGGAAGCTGAAGCGGTACAGGTGCCACGGCGGCGGCCCGGCGCTCGGGGCGCTGAACGGCGCCGTGAACGCGTCGCCCTCCACCTCGGCCGGCCACCCGCTTTCGCGGTACAGGCCGGCCGCCCGCTCCAGCGTCGGCCGATCGGCCACTCGGGTCGCCTCGCCCTCGAAGACGAGGTCGATGCCCTCCAGCCCGACGGAGAACGTGCAGGCCGGGTTCGCCGCCAGGTTGCGAGCCTTGCGGGTCCCTGGCCCGCTGGTGAAGAGGAGGTCGCCGTCCAACCAGATGGCGCCGACGCTGGCGGCGTGGGGGCGGCCGTCCGGCCGGGACGTCCCGAGGAAGTACGGGGTGCCCGGCTCCGCCGGGGTGGCCACGAGGAGCTCATGCGGCCTGCTCCACGGCAGCGGCGGGGATCCGTAGCGGTCGAGGTTGGTCACTTCGACGGGCTCTTGGTCGGTCATCGCTCACCTCCGGTGAGGTCCGTGCCGATCTGCGGACTCTGGTGGTTGGACGAGGTTCCGGGGCCGGACTCATCGGATCTGTCCGGTCGCACCGGCCGCTCAAATGCTGACGCAATGTACTCGGACGAAGCGGCGGCGGCGCTCTATGGCGTGCTCAACCCGTGGGGGCCGAGCGATGACTTCTACCTCGCGCTGGTGATCGAGGCGACGTCGGTGCTCGACGTCGGCTGCGGGACCGGGGCGCTGTTGCACCGGGCCCGGCAGGCCGGGCATGCCGGACGGCTGTGCGGGCTGGATCCGGACCCTGCGAGTCTGGGCGTGGCGCGGCACCGCACCGACATCGAGTGGGTGGCGGGCACGGCGGCGTCGATGGCGTTCGACAGCGAGTTCGACCTGGCCGTCATGACCGGTCACGCCTTCCAGGTCCTCGTCGGCGACGACGATCTCCGCGCCTCGCTCACCGCGATCCGCCACGCGCTCGCCGGCGGTGGTCGCTTCGCGTTCGAGACCAGAAATCCGCTCGCACGGGCGTGGGAGAGCTGGCATCCGGGAAACGCGATCGAGGTCGTCGACCCGTCGGGCCGGCCGGTCCGCGTCTCGCACGAGGTGGAGGCGGTCGTCGGCGACGTCGTCACGTTCACCGAAACGACCAGCGATCCGGACGGCGCCCAATTGCGGGTGGACCGTGCCAGCCTGCGCTTCCTCGACGTCGACACGCTCGCGGGCTTCCTCGCCGACGCCGGCTTCGAGATCGAGGCACAGTACGGCGGCTGGTTCCGGGAACCACTGGACCCGGCGAGCCCCGAGATCATCACGGTCACCCGGGTCTAGGAACCAGCGCCGAGGCCGAGCAGCGCCGGCTCGCGCTTTGGCGTGGTTCAAATCGTGGAGCGACAATGCGCCGGCGACTCCCGTCGTCAGGCACAGGAATTTCCATGAACATTTTGGCCGTCGTGCTTGAATGTGGGCGGTGACCAGGATAGGTTGCGGCCATGAGCTCGAACATACATTCGATCGAGGAGGCGCCGCCGCCGTCCGTGCAACCGGTCGGGCTGGACTGGCTGGAAGCCGCGGTCGATGATCTGGCCGCCCAAGACCTGGACAGCCTGCCGGACGGGGTCGCGGCCGCGCGGGTGCTGGCCCTGCGGCGAATGGTGGACCGGCTGGAAGGCCACTGGCTGCGCGAACTGGCGGAGGTGGACGGCCGCGGCGCCGCCGGCGCCGAACACGGCG
>WNGB01005138.1_pt1 | contig 21759 bp, 24 predicted proteins | sample 5400681 | NCBI WGS metagenome assembly WNGB01 (sample SAMN13153367, study PRJNA577476) | soil metagenome | isolation source: 115 cm soil or saprolite under grassland replicate 2 | place: USA:California | collected 2016-06-15
GCGTCGACGCGGTCGGTGCGCTCCCAGGTGAAACCCTCGCGGCCGAAGTGGCCGTAGCGGGCGGTCTCGGCGTAGATCGGGCGCAGCAGGTCCAGGTCGCGGATGATCGCGGCCGGGCGCAGGTCGAACACCTGCTTGACGGCCGCGGCGATCTTCTCGGCCGGCACTGTCTCGGTACCGAAGGTGTCGACGTAGAAGCCGACCGGCGCGGCCTTGCCGATCGCGTACGCGACCTGGCACTCGCAGCGGGTCGCGAGGCCCGCGGCGACCACGTTCTTGGCGACCCAGCGCATCGCGTACGCGGCCGAGCGGTCGACCTTCGACGGGTCCTTGCCGGAGAACGCGCCGCCGCCGTGGCGGGCCATACCGCCGTAGGTGTCGACGATGATCTTGCGGCCGGTCAGGCCGGCGTCGCCCATCGGGCCGCCGATCTCGAACCGCCCGGTCGGGTTGACCAGCAGCCGGTAGTCGGCGGAGTCGACCTCGTAGTGCTCCAGCACCGGGTCGACGACGTGCTTCTTCACGTCCGGGGTGAGCATCGAGTCGAGGCTGATGTCCGCGGCGTGCTGGCTGGACACCACGACGGTGTCGATCCGGACCGCCCTGTCACCGTCGTACTCGACCGTGACCTGGGTCTTGCCGTCCGGGCGCAGGTAGGCCATCGTGCCGTCCTTGCGGACCGCGGACAGCCGCTCGGCGAGCCGGTGCGCGATCGTGATCGGCAGCGGCATCAGCTCCGGGGTCTCGTCGCAGGCGTAGCCGAACATCAGGCCCTGGTCGCCGGCGCCCTGCAGGTCGAGCGCGTCCGAGGACGCCTCGGCGCGGGTCTCGTGCGCGGTGTCGACGCCCTGGGCGATGTCCGGGGACTGGCTGCCGATCGAGATCTGCACGCCACAGGAGGCGCCGTCGAAGCCCTTGAGCGAGGAGTCGTAGCCGATCTCCAGGACCCGGTTGCGGACGATGTTCGGGATGTCCGCGTAGGCCTTGGTTGTCACCTCTCCGGCGACCACGACGAGCCCGGTCGTCACCAGGGTCTCGACCGCCACGCGGCTCTTCGGGTCCTCGGCCAGCAGCGCGTCGAGGACGGAGTCGCTGATCTGGTCAGCGATCTTGTCCGGGTGACCTTCCGTCACGGACTCTGACGTGAACAGGCGACGTGCCACAGTTCTCCCTCGGTTCTTCGCTCGAAAGTGCTCCGGGCAGTATGACAGGTCGGGCGCCCAGGCGAGCGGGATCACGCCACGCCGTGGACATCCGACGAACCCGCCGAGTCGTGGATCGGCGCACGCGGCAAGCGCTTTCCCGGCGCCGAAATCCACGACTCGGCGAAGTGATTTGTTGTGGTGGTGGGAGGGTGAGGAGACGTGGGGGGTCAGGACCAGTGGGCGTGGACGAGGTTCCAGATGACGCCGGCGAGGGCGTCCTTGCTGCCGGCGGGGACGGGCATGGCGTCGCCGTCGCGGTCGAGGATGACGGCCTCGTTGCTGTCGCTGCCGAAGACCTTGCGCCTCCGGACACGTCGTTCACCACGAGCAGGTCGCAGCCCTTGCGCTCCAGCTTGGCGCGGGCCAGGTCGAGCACGCCGTGCTGGCTGTCACCGGTCTCGGCGGCGAAGCCGACCACGACCTGCCCGGGCCGGCCGCGGTCGTGCGCGACGGTGGCCAGGATGTCGGGGGTCTGCACCAGCTCGACGGCGGGTACGGCGCCGTCGGGGGTCTTCTTGATCTTGTGCTCGGCCGCCGACGCGGGGCGGAAGTCCGCCGGGGCGGCCGCCATCACGATCGCGTCCGCGTCGGGAGCGCGCGCGGTCACCTCGTCGTACATGTCCTGGGTGGAGACGACGGGGACGACCTGGACGCCGGCCGGGTCGGGCAGCTCGGAGTTGGCGGCGACGAGGGTGACCTTGGCGCCGCGGGCGGCGGCGACCCGGGCCAGTGCGTAGCCCTGCCGGCCGGACGAGGAGTTGCCGAGGTAGCGGACCGGGTCGAGGTGCTCGCGGGTGCCACCGGCGCTGACCAGCACGTGCCGGCCGGTCAGGTCGGCGACCCGTTGCCCGGCCGCCCGCGCGGCGCCGTCGGCGAGCATCAGCTGGGTGATCGCGAAGATCTCGTGCGGCTCGGGCAGCCGGCCGCGGCCGGTGTCCTTGCCGGTCAGCCGGCCGACCGCGGGCTCGAGCACCGTCACCCCGCGCGAGCGCAGGGTTTCGACGTTCGCCTGGGTGGCGGGGTGCTCCCACATCTCGGTGTGCATCGCGGCCGCGAACAGGATCGGGCAGCGCGCGGTGAGCAGGGTGTTGGTGAGCAGGTCGTCGGCCAGGCCGTGCGCGGCCTTGGCCAGCAGGTCGGCGGTGGCGGGTGCGACGACCACGAGGTCGGCGCTCTGGCCGATCCGGACGTGCGGGACCTCGTGCACGTCGTCGAACAGGTCGGCGCTCACAGGCCGCCCCGACAGCGCCGCCCAGGTGGCGACGCCGACGAACTCGAGCGCGGCGCGGGTGGGCACCACCCGCACCTGGTGACCGGACTCGGTCAGCCGCCGCAGCAGGTCACAGACCTTGTACGCCGCGATACCGCCGCCGACGCCGAGGACGACCTGCGGCGCCGGCCGGCTGTCCGGATCGGTCATCGAGCTACCGGGTCACTCGGAGTGGGACTGCTCCGCGGCGGCGGCCTGCGCGGCAGCGGCGGCCTCAGCCTCGGCCTCGGGGTCGATGTCCGTGCAGGTCAGCACGCCCTCGTTGATCTCGCGCATCGCGATCGACAGCGGCTTCTCCTGCACGTGGGTCTCGACCAGCGGGCCGACGTACTCGAGCAGGCCCTCGCCCAGCTGGGAGTAGTAGGCGTTGATCTGCCGGGCGCGCTTGGCGCTGTACAGCACCAGCTTGTACTTGGAGTCGGTGCGGGTGAGCAGGTCGTCGATCGGCGGGGAGGTGATGCCGATGGCGACGGGCTGGGTGCCGGACAACGTCAGGCCTTTCCGGTGGTGGAAGGTGATCGGACCAACTTTACCAATTCCTTGGCGGCTTCCCGAACCGAGGCGTTCACGATGGTCACGTCGAACTCCGGTTCGGCCGCCAGCTCCTCCTTCGCGGTCTCCAGCCGGCGCTGCTGCTCCTCGGCGGATTCGGTGCCGCGGCCGATCAGCCGGCTGACCAGCTCGTCCCAGCTCGGCGGCGCCAGGAAGACGAAGAACGCGTCCGGCATCGTCTGCCGGACCTGCCGGGCGCCCTGCAGGTCGATCTCCAGCAGCGCCGGGCGGCCCTCGGCGAGCTTGTCCAGCACCGGCTGGCGGGGCGTGCCGTAGCGCGCGGCCTTGTGCACGACGGCCCACTCGAGCAGCTCGCCGGCCTCGATCATCCGGTCGAACTCGGTGTCGTCGACGAACAGGTAGTGCACCCCGTGCACCTCACCCGGCCGTGGCTTGCGGGTGGTCGCGGACACCGAGATCCAGATCTCGGGGTGGTGCCTGCGGATGTACGCCGCGACCGTGCCCTTGCCGACCGCGGTCGGGCCGGCGAGCACAGTCAGGCGCGTGCCACCGCGAGCGCCGCCGTCGCTCGCCACCGGGCTCATCGCTGTGGAGGTCACTCGGCGAATTCACGCTCGAGGGCGGCGATCTGGTTCGTGCCCAGTCCGCGCACCCGGCGGGTCTCGGAGATGCCGGCGCGTTCCATGATCTGCTGCGCGCGGACCTTGCCGACGCCGGGGATGCACTGGAGCAGCGCGCTCACCTTCATCTTGCCGATCACGTCGTTGACCTGGCCCTCGCGCAGCACTTCGACCGGTGAGGCTCCGGAGTGCCGGATCCGGTTCTTGATCTCAGCCCGCTCGCGTCGCGCGGCGGCGGCCTTGTCGAGAGCGGCGGCCCGCTGCTCGGGCGTCAACGAAGGAAGTGGCACCGTGTCACCTTGTCCCGTGGTTTGCGGCTATCCAGGTGAACCTAACCAACACCTCCCGCCGCCAGCAAACACCGGCGCGGCCCGTCACACTGTGTCGCCGGATGCTGTGTCGCCGGATGCTGTGTCGCCGGATGCTGTGTCGCCAGAGGCTGCGTCAGGAGGGGAACTTGGGCAGGTCCACCTTGCAGGCGTCCTTGGCGTGTGTCGCGATGTGCTGTCCGGCCCTCGTGAGCGCCGGGGTCCGCTTGGACAGCGCGGCCAGCTTCAACTTGTCCTCGCCCGCCGCCTTCGCCTGCTCGGCGAACGAGACCACGACCTTCCAGTCGGCCTTGACCTGCTCGGGCGCCTTGCTCTCCATCTTCTTCGCCTCGTCGACCAGCTTGGCGTACTCGGCCGGCTTGCTCGGGTCGACCCGGCTCGCGGCCGCGACGTAGCCGGCCAGATCCGCGCAGTACTTCGCGTCGTCCGAGCACGCCGTCAGCGAAGCGGCGCCGGCCATCAGCAGCGCCACGGTCATGCTCGTCCTACGCATTCCACTACTCCTGTCAGCCGGGGACCCGGACACCCTACTGCCCTGAAGGACAGCGCCGGGCACGCCAATGGTTCGGCGTGCCCCGGCACACGTGCGCTCAGCTATCGGGTCAGGACTTGAGCTCGAGGTTGCACTTGTCCTTGGCGTGCTTGGTGATCGCGTCGGACGCGGTCTTGATCTTGCCCGCCTGGGCCGCGAGGTCCTTCGTCTTGGACGGGTCGCTCTTGGCCGCCTCGGCCTTCTCCACGTAGTCGATCAGCACCTGCCAGTCAGCCTTGACCTCGGACGGCGCCTTGTCCTTGACCTTCTTCATCTTGTCGATCGTCGACTCGTCCGCACCGGTGGACGCCGCGTCCTGGTTCTTCTTCAGCTCGTCGCAGTAGGCATTGCTGCCGCCCGAGCATGCTGTCAGCCCGCCCAGGCTGATCGTCAGGACTGCCGTGATCGCCGCTACCTTGCGCATCAGTGGACCCCATCTGTGCTTGCTGGGGACCCTTCCGGTCCCCTGTTCGGTCGCTCAGCCTGCCGGACACAGAGGGTCAGTCCCCGCGTCGCCGGACGTGATCAAGAACCCAGAACGGAGCGGAACCCGTCGGCTGCGCGCTGCGTCGCGTCACGCAGCGCGGTCGCGTCCGGACCGGCGCCGAGGATCTCCCGTGACATCGCAGGTACGACGTTCCGCAGGGCGTCTCCGAACACGCCGCGCAGGCTCTCGGCGGTGGCTCCCTGGGCTCCCAGACCCGGGGCCAGCAGCGGGCCGTTGATCGCCAGGTCCTCGTCGGTGCTGCCGATGGTGGCGCCCACCACCGCGCCGAACGAGCCGAGCTCCTCCCCCGCGTTCAGCTTCGCCAGGGCGGCCAGCACCGCGCCGGCGACCGTGGTGCCGTCGGCGGTGCGGGCGGACTGGAACTGCGGCGCCTCCGGGTTCGAGGTCAGCGCGATCACGAACAGGCCGTTGCCCGCGGCAACCGCCTGGTCGATGGCCGGCCGCAGCGAGCCGAACCCGAGGTAGGGGTTCACCGTCAGCGCGTCGCTGGCCAGCGGTGACGCCGGGTCCAGGTACGCCGAGGCGTAGCCGGCCATGGTCGAGCCGATGTCGCCGCGCTTGGCGTCCATCAGCACCAGCGCGCCGGCATCGCGCAGCCTGGCGACGGCACGCTCCAGTACGGCGATGCCGGCCGAGCCGAACCGCTCGAAGAACGCGGACTGCGGCTTGAAGATCGCCACCGAGTCGGCGAGCGCGTCGACGACGCCCATCGTGAACGACTCCAGCCCGGCCGGGTCGTCGGACAGACCCCAGGCGGACAGCAGGTGGGCGTGCGGGTCGATGCCGACGCACAGCGGGCCACGCTCGTCCATCGCGGCGCGCAGCCGGGCGCCGAAGGGTCTGTCGTGGGTCATGGGCGGTCTCACTCTCTGTCGATCTTCGCGGGCGCCACCGTCACCGTCGTGCGCCTCCCGCTGCGAGCCTGGCGTTGGTACGACGCACCAGTCCGGGGCCGCGGTAGACCAGCCCGGTGTAGAGCTGGACCAGACTCGCGCCGGCGTCGAACATCCGGCTCGCGTCGTCCGGATCGAGGATGCCGCCGACGCCGATCACCGGGAGCTGTCCGGCGGTCTGTTTGTGCACATACTCGACCATCCGCCGGGACCGTTCGGTCAGCGGCCGGCCGGACAGACCGCCCGCCTCCGCGGCGCGCGACTGGTCGGCGGCGGCGATGCCGTCGCGGGCGATCGTCGTGTTGGTCGCGATCAGCCCGGCGACCCGCTCGTCCGTGCAGACGGCCAGCAGCTCGTCGACGGCCGCGTCGGTGAGGTCGGGGGCGATCTTCACCAGCACAGGCTTGGGCGTTTCGTTGCCATTGGCAAGCACCTCGGCCTCGTGTCGCAGCGCGGCGAGCAGCTCGCGCAGCTGGCCGGCGTCCTGCAACGAGCGCAGTCCCGGCGTGTTCGGTGAGGAGACGTTGACGGCGAAGTAGTCGCCGTACTGGTACAGCCGTCTGAGCGAGGTCACGTAGTCATCGACGGCCTCGTCCAGCGGGGTGACCTTCGACTTGCCGATGCTGATCCCGAGCGGATAGCCGAGGTCGCCGTACCGCTCCAGCCGCGCGGCCAGCGCCGCCGACCCCTCGTTGTTGAACCCCATCCGGTTGACGATCGCCCGGCTCTCCACCAGCCGGAACAGCCGCGGCCGCTCGTTCCCCGGCTGCGCCTGCGCCGTCACGGTCCCCACCTCGACGAACCCGAACCCGAGCGCCCGCCAAGCCGGCAACGCCACCCCGTTCTTGTCCATCCCCGCCGCCAGCCCAACCGGCCCGGGAAACCGCACCCCGAACACGGTCCGTTCGAGCTCGGCGTCCAGCCGGCCATAGGTCTTCACGAGAGCCCGTACGACGGACCGCCGCGCACCAAGTCGTGTGAGCCACGCGAGTGTCCGCTCATGCGCGACTTCAGCGTCGCCCCCACCGATCCGGTACAGGACCGGGCGGACGACCCGCTCATAGGCCCGGCTCATCGCACCCCACCCCCAGCCGCGACGAGAACCTATCCCCGGCCGCGGCGAGAACCCCAGAGCGTTCATCGGTCGCTTTTTCCGTTTCTGTGGAAAACCGGAAAGGTGACCGCCGGCGTGCACGTGTCCGCGTTTTCCACAGAAACGGAAAAAGCGACCGATGAACGCCTGAGGTGGTCGGCCCGCCTGATGGAGTCGGCCCGCCCGAGGGAGGTGCCGGGGTCGTAGGTGCGGGGGTCACGGCTTGCCGACCTCCGGGCGGATCCGGGTGGCCCAGTCTTGGAGGGAGCGGACGCCGATCGTGCCGGAGCGTTGGGACTCGATGCCCTGGACTGCCGCGGCGAGGCCCTGGACGGTGGTGATGCAGGGGATGTTGCGGGCTACCGCGGCGGTGCGGATCTCGTAGCCGTCGATGCGGGGGCTGCCGTCGCGGGTGATGCCGATCGGGGTGTTGACGATCAGGTCGACCTCGCCGTCGGAGATCCGTTGCACGATGGTGGGTTCGCCGTCGGGGCCGGGGCCGAGGCTGTGCTTGCGCACGACGGTCGCCTCGACGCCGTTGCGCCGCAGCACGTCCGCCGTACCCTCGGTCGCCAGGATCTCGAAGCCGAGGTCGGCGAGGCGCTTCACCGGGAAGATCATGTGCCGCTTGTCCCGGTTCGCCACCGAGACGAACGCCCGGCCGGACGACGGCAGCGCGCCGAACGCGCCCGCCTGCGACTTCGCGAAAGCGGTGCCGAAGGTGTCGTCGATACCCATCACCTCGCCGGTGGAGCGCATCTCCGGACCCAGCACGGTGTCGACCGACGAGCCGTCGAGGGTGCGGAACCGGTTGAACGGCATCACCGCCTCCTTGACCGCGATCGGCGTGTGTGCCGGCAGCGTGCCGCCGTCGCCCTCGGCGGGCAGCAGCCCCTCGGCGCGCAGCGAGGCGATGGTCGCGCCGAGCATCACCCGGGCCGCGGCCTTCGCCAGCGGGGTCGCGGTCGCCTTCGACACGAACGGCACCGTCCGCGAGGCTCGCGGGTTCGCCTCCAGGACGTACAGCACGTCCCCGGCGAGCGCGAACTGGATGTTGAGCAGCCCGCGCACCCCGACCCCGGCCGCGATCGCCAGCGTGGACGCCCGGATCTTGTCGATGTCGGCGTTCCCGAGCGTGATCGGCGGCAGCGCGCACGACGAGTCGCCGGAGTGCACCCCGGCCTCCTCGATGTGCTCCATCACGCCACCGAGGAACAACTCGGAGCCGTCGTACAACGCGTCGACGTCGATCTCGACCGCGTCGTCCAGGAACCGGTCCACCAGCACCGGGTGCTCCCAGGTCGCGCCCGCGCCCCCGCCGGCACTCAGCCGGTTGAGCGCCGCCATCAGCTCGGCGTCGTCGTACACGATCTCCATGCCGCGGCCGCCGAGCACGTACGACGGCCGGACCAGGACCGGGAAGCCGATCTCGGCCGCCACCGCGTGCGCATCGGCGAAGGACATCGCGGTGCCGTGCTTCGGCGCGGGTAGCGCGGCGTCGGCGAGCACCTTGCCGAACGCGCCGCGCTCCTCGGCCAGGTGGATCGCCGCCGGTGAGGTGCCGACGATCGGCACCCCGGCGTCCTCGAGCCGCTGCGCGAGACCCAGCGGGGTCTGGCCGCCGAGCTGCACGATCACGCCGGCGACCGGGCCCGCCTGTAGCTCGGCGTACACGACCTCCAGCACGTCCTCGATGGTGAGCGGCTCGAAGTACAGCCGGTCCGAGGTGTCGTAGTCGGTGGAGACCGTCTCCGGGTTGCAGTTCACCATCACGGTGCAGTACCCGGCCTCGCGCAGCGCCATCGCGGCGTGCACGCAGGAGTAGTCGAACTCGATCCCCTGCCCGATCCGGTTCGGCCCGGACCCCAGGATCAGCACCGCCGGCTCGGTCCGCGGCGCCACCTCGGTTTCCTCGTCGTACGACGAGTAGTGGTACGGCGTGAGCGCGGCGAACTCGGCCGCGCAGGTGTCGACCGTCTTGTAGACCGGCCGGATCCCGAGCGCCTGGCGGACCCCGCGGACGACGTCCTCGGTGAGCGAGCGGATCTCGGCCAGCTGCAGGTCGGAGAACCCGTGCCGCTTGGCCAGCCGCAGCACGTCCGGCGTCAGCCGCGGCGCGGCGCCGACCGTCAGAGCCGTCTCGTGGACGAGGAACAGCTGGTCGACGAACCAGGGGTCGATCCTGGTCGCGTCGAAGATCTGCTCCTCGGTCGCGCCGGCGCGGATCGCGTCCATGATCGTGCGCAGCCGGCCGTCGTGCGGGGTGCGGATCCGCTCCAGCAGCTCGTCCAGCTCGGTCGGCGGCGGCCCGGCCCAGCTGAACCGCGCCTCCGGCCGCTCGAGCGAGCGCAGCGCCTTCTGCAGCGCCTCGGTGAAGTTCCGGCCGATCGCCATCGCCTCGCCGACGCTCTTCATGTGCGTCGTCAGCGTCGCGTCCGCGTGCGGGAACTTCTCGAACGCGAACCGCGGCGCCTTCACCACCACGTAGTCCAGCGTCGGCTCGAACGACGCCGGGGTCTCGCCGGTGATGTCGTTCGGGATCTCGTCCAGGGTGTAGCCGATCGCGACCTTCGCGGCGATCTTGGCGATCGGGAAGCCGGTCGCCTTCGACGCGAGCGCGGACGACCGCGACACCCGCGGGTTCATCTCGATCACGATCATCCGGCCGTCCGCCGGGTCCACCGCGAACTGGATGTTGCAGCCGCCGGTGTCCACCCCGACCGCGCGGATGATGCCGATCGCGACGTCCCGCATCACCTGGTACTCGCGGTCGGTCAGCGTCATCGCCGGCGCGACCGTGACCGAGTCGCCGGTGTGCACGCCCATCGGGTCGACGTTCTCGATCGAGCAGATGATCACGACGTTGTCGGCCTTGTCGCGCATCACCTCCAGCTCGTACTCCTTCCAGCCGACGATGGACTCCTCGATGAGGACCTCCGTCGTCGGGCTGGCGGCCAGTCCCGCCCCCGCGATCCGCCGCAGGCCGGCCTCGTCGTACGCCATCCCGGAGCCGACGCCGCCCATCGTGAACGACGGCCGCACCACCAGCGGGTAGCCCAGCTCGGCCGCTGCGCCGAGCACGTCGGACATCGAGTGGCAGATCAGCGACCGCGCGACGGACGCGCCGAGCGACTCGACGATCCGCTTGAACGACTGCCGGTTCTCACCGCGCTGGATCGCCTCGACGGACGCGCCGATCAGCTCGACGCCGTACTTGGCCAGCACCCCGCTGTCGTGCAGCGCGACCGCGGCGTTCAGCGCGGTCTGGCCGCCGAGGGTGGCGAGCAGAGCGTCCGGGCGCTCCTTCTCGATCACCTTCTCGACGAACTCCGGCGTGATCGGCTCGACGTAGGTCGCGTCGGCGAACTCGGGGTCGGTCATGATCGTCGCCGGGTTGGAGTTCACCAGGACGACCCGGAAGCCCTCCTCCTTGAGCACCCGGCACGCCTGGGTGCCGGAGTAGTCGAACTCGCAGGCCTGGCCGATCACGATCGGCCCCGACCCGATCACCATCACCGAGGAGATGTCGCTACGACGTGGCATCAGGCCCTCCCCTCCATCAGCTGCACGAACCGGTCGAACAGGTACGCCGAGTCGTGCGGGCCGGCCGCCGCCTCCGGGTGGTACTGCACGGAGAACCCGAGCGGTCTCCCGTCGCGGCCGGTCAGCTTCAGCCCCTCGACCACGTTGTCGTTGAGCGACACGTGGCTCACCTCGGCGGTGCCGTACGGCGTGTCGACCGTCCCGTCCAGCGGGGCGTCGACGGCGAAGCCGTGGTTCTGCGCGGTGATCTCGACCTTGCCGGTGGCCCGGTCCAGCACCGGCTGGTTGATGCCGCGGTGGCCGTACTTCAGCTTGAACGTTCCCAGTCCCAGCGCGCGCCCGAAGACCTGGTTCCCGAAGCAGATCCCGAAGTACGGAATCCCCTTCTCCAGAAGGGCTTTCAGCAACTCGGTCGGGTGCTCGGTGGTGGCCGGGTCACCGGGGCCGTTCGACATGAACACCCCGTCCGGCCGGCGCTCCAGGACCTCCTCGAGCGTGGACGTCACCGGCAGCACGTGCACCTCGATGCCTCGGCCAGCCATCAATTTCGGCGTCATCGCCTTGATCCCGAGGTCGAGCGCCACCACGGTGAACCGCTTCTCCCCCTCGGCGGCGACGACATAGGGCTCGGGAGTCGTCACGTCGCCGGCCAGGTCCGCGCCGGCCATCGGCGGCTGTTCCAGCACCTTCGCCAGCAGCGCGTCCACATCAAGGGTCTCGGTCGAGATCGCGGCCCGCATCGCGCCGCGCTCGCGCAGGTGCCGGGTAAGGGCGCGAGTGTCGATCCCGCTGATCCCGACCACGTTCTGCGCCCGCAGCTGGTCGTCCAGGCTGCGCTTCGCGCGCCAGTTCGACGGCACCCGCGCCGGGTCGCGCACGACGTACCCCGCGACCCAGATCCGCTGCGACTCGTCGTCCTCGTCGTTCACACCCGTGTTGCCGATGTGCGGCGCCGTCTGGGTGACGATCTGCCGGTGGTACGACGGGTCGGTGAGCGTCTCCTGGTAGCCCGTCATGCCGGTGGTGAACACGGCCTCGCCGTACGTCTCCCCCTCCGCGCCGTACGACGTGCCGGCGAACGCCCGGCCGTCCTCCAGCACCAGCAGGGCTGGTCTTCTCACACTCGTCACCGCTCGTCCCCGTTCGCGCCGTTGCTCTCCAGCTCGTGCTCGTCCTCGAGACCGGGGACACTCATCGCCAGCTCACCGGCCTCGTGCACCAGCCGATCGATGTCCGCCCTGTGCCGCGGCCGGAACCCGGTGTCGAACCGGTGCCCGTCGTGCTGCCAGGTGAACACCACCAGGCCGGCGGTCTCCACCGTCACCTTGCCCGCGATCCCCTGCGAGGTGCGGACCGCGAGCAGCTCCTCGGCCGGGATGAAGAAGCTCGGCGCCGCGTTGCGCACGATCGCGATCCCGTCCGGCGCCACCACCACGTCGGCCCGGCTGCGCACGCCGAGGCCGTGCACGGCGACCCGGTCCAGCCAGTCGTACGCCGTCGTGGTCGCGACGTACACGCCCTCCACCGCGTCGTCCAGCACCAGGTCGTCCGGCGGCTCCATCGGCGCGGCCAGCCCGCCCTGCCGATGCTGGCGGCTCCGCCAGCCGTGCAGGATCGCCAGGTAGCACAGCGTCAGCAGACCGCCCGCGACCAGCGCCCCACCGAGAAATCTCATCGAGCCAGCCTTCCGTCCAGCACCGTCGGGACACCGCGCAGGAACGTCGCCACCACCCGGCCCGGCAGCTCCATCCCGTCGTACGGGGTGTTGCGGGACAACGAGGCGGACTCGCCCGGCACGATCGTCCGGGTCACCGTCGGGTCGACCAGCGTGAGGTTCGCGGGCGAACCGGCCGCCAGGGGTTGTCCCTGGTCGGCGAGCTGCCCGATCTGTGCGGGGCGGACGCTCATCCGGTCGGCGACGTCCGTCCAGGCCATCATGCCCGTGTCGACCATCGCGTGCTGCACCACGGACAGCGCGGTCTCCAGCCCGAGCATCCCGAACGCCGCCGCGCTCCACTCGCAGTCCTTGTCCTCCACCGGGTGCGGCGCGTGGTCGGTGGCGACGATGTCGATCGTGCCGTCGGCCAGACCCTCGCGGACCGCCTCGACGTCGGCCTTGGTGCGCAGCGGCGGGTTGACCTTGAACACCGGGTTGTACGTCGTGGCCAGGTCCTCGGTGAGCAGCAGGTGGTGCGGGGTCACCTCGGCAGTCACGTTCAGGCCGCGCTTCTTCGCCAGCCGGACGATGTCCACCGAACCCTTGGTGGACAGGTGGCAGATGTGCAACCGGGAGTCCACGTGCGCGTTGAGGAGGATGTCGCGGGCGATGATCGACTCCTCGGCGACACTCGGCCAGCCGGTCAGGCCGAGGATGCCGGACAGCTCGCCCTCGTTCATCTGTGCGCCCTGGGTGAGCCGCGGCTCCTGGGCGTGCTGCGCGATCACGCCGCCGAAGGCCTTGACGTACTCGAGCGCGCGGCGCATCAGCGCGGCGTCCCAGACGCAGAGGCCGTCGTCGGAGAACACCCGCACCCGGGCCGCGGAGTCGGCCATCGCGCCGAGCTCGGCAAGCTGGGCGCCCTTCAGCCCGACCGTCACCGCGCCGACCGGGTAGACGTCGCAGTAGCCGGCCTCGCGACCGAGCCGCCAGACCTGCTCGACCACGCCGGCCGTGTCCGCGACCGGGTCGGTGTTCGCCATCGCGTGCACACCGGTGAAGCCGCCGAGCGCCGCCGCCCGGGTCCCGGTCAGCACCGTCTCGGCGTCCTCGCGGCCCGGCTCGCGCAGGTGCGTGTGCAGGTCGACCAGGCCCGGCAGCGCCACCAGCCCGTCCGCCTTCACGATCTCGGCGTCGCCGGGCCGTCGTACCTCGTTGCCTAGCGCAACGATCTGGCCGTCGTCGAGGACGATGTCGGCCGGGTCGCCACCGAGGATCCTCGCACCGGTGATCACGTAGGCGGTCATGCTTGCGTCTCCTCCGTCTCATGGCCCGACAGCAGCAGGTAGAGCACCGCCATCCGCACCGCGACCCCGTTCGTCACCTGCTCCACGATCACCGAGCGGGCCGAGTCGGCCACGTCCGCGCTGATCTCCATCCCCCGGTTCATCGGCCCCGGGTGCATCACGATCGCGTCGTCCGCCAGCTGCGCCATCCGGCGCGCGTCCAGGCCGTAGCGGCGGCTGTACTCGCGCGCCGACGGGAAGAACGCGTCGTTCATCCGCTCCCGCTGCACCCGCAGCATCATCACCACGTCGCTCTTCGGCAGCACCGAGTCCAGCTCGTACGACGTCTCGCACGGCCAGGCGCTCATCCCGACCGGGAGCAGCGTCGGCGGGGCCACCACGGTGACCTGGGCGCCGAGCGTGGACAGCAGCAGCACGTTCGACCGCGCGACCCGGCTGTGCAGCACGTCGCCGACGATCGTGACCCGGCGGCCGTCCAGGCTGCCACCCAGGTGCCGGCGCATCGTGAACGCGTCCAGCAGCGCCTGGGTCGGGTGCTCGTGGGTGCCGTCGCCGGCGTTGATCACGCTGCCGTGCAGCCAGCCGGAGTTCGCCAGCAGGTGCGGCGCGCCGGACGCGTTGTGCCGGCAGACCACGCCGTCCGCGCCCATCGCCTGCAGGGTCAGCGCGGTGTCCTTCAGGCTCTCGCCCTTGCTGACGCTGGAGCCCTTGGCGGAGAAGTTGATCACGTCCGCGCTCAGCCGCTTGGCGGCCGCCTCGAACGAGATCCGGGTCCGGGTGGAGTCCTCGAAGAACAGGTTCACCACGGTGCGGCCGCGCAGCGCGGGCAGCTTCTTGATCGGCCGGTCGGCCAGCGACCGCATCTCCTCGGCGGTGTCGAGGATCAGGGTCGCGTCGTCGCGGGTCAGGTCGCCCGCGCTCAGCAGGTGCTTCTTCACCGGTCCCCTCCTCGGTTGACGCTGCCCTGGCTGATCGCCACCGCGTCCTCGGCGTCGTGCTCGGTCAGGCGCACCGAGACCCGCTCGACCAGCGAGGTGGGCAGGTTCTTGCCGACGTAGTCGGCGCGGATCGGCAACTCGCGGTGGCCGCGGTCGACCAGCACCGCGAGCTGGACCGCCTTCGGCCGGCCGATGTCGTTGAGCGCGTCCAGCGCGGCGCGGATGGTGCGGCCTGTGAACAGCACGTCGTCGACCAGCACGACCACCTGGGAGTCGATGCCGGACTGCGGGATGTCGGTGTGCTCCAGCGCGCGGGCCGGCTTGCGGCCGATGTCGTCGCGGTACATCGTCACGTCGAGTGAACCGGTCGGCACCGGCCGTCCCTCGACGGCGGCGATCCGGGCACCGATACGGTGCGCCAGTCCGACTCCGCGGGTGGGGATGCCGAGCAGGACGAGAGAGTCGGCGCCGGAGTTGCGCTCGAGGATCTCGTGCGAGATCCGGGTCAGCGCCCGCGAGATGTCGGACGCGTCCAGAACTGTGCGCTGTGAGATAGCCGCGTCTGAGGCAGGGCTCATCGCAACCGTTCCCCCTTTCCCGCCTCTCTGGACGGGGCTTAAAGGACGTACGGACTGGGGTAACTCTAACCCAGTAAGGACCCCCGCTTGACCGCGGCCCTTACTCTCCGCATACTGTCACACAGAGTAACCATGGGGGGCCCGGCAAAACCGGGGCCAACGATTCTGGAGGGATACCAGCGTGCCGAGCGAATACGCAAAAACACTGGGTGGCAAGCTCCGCGCCATCCGCCAGCAGCAGGGGCTCTCGCTCCACGGTGTGGAGGAGAAGTCGAAGGGGCGCTGGAAGGCTGTCGTGGTCGGCTCCTACGAGCGAGGCGACCGCGCGGTGACCGTACAGAAGCTGGCCGAGCTGGCCGACTTCTACGGTGTTCCGATCCGTGAGCTGCTGCCCGGCTCGGCCGGTGCCGCGGCCGCGTCGCAGCCGCCGCCTCGCCTGGTTCTCGACCTGGAGGCGCTCTCGCACCTCGAGGACGACGACTCCGCTCCGCTGTCGCGGTACGCCGCGACGATCCAGGCGCAGCGCGGGGACTACAACGGCAAGGTGCTGTCGATCCGCCAGGACGACATGCGCACTCTTGCGGTGATCTACGACGAGTCACCGACGACGCTTGCCGAGCGCTTCATCGCCTGGGGTGTTCTCAACGCCGACGCCGCGGGCGCCGTCGAAGAGGAGTCCGCCGCTCACTGAGCAGCGCGACCGCACATCCTGAGGCCCTGCGCGCCCTCGCGCAGGGCCTTTTTGGTGCCCTCCTCCCCTCAGCCGCCGTCGGGTCGCCTAGACTGTGGTCTAGACCAGATGGCGTGGGCTTGAGACGGGCAGGAGATTGCGACGCGGATGAGGACTCCCGGTGTGTCCAAGCACGAGGCGATCCGCGACGAGCTGCGGCACATGGTGCTCGAGCTGGCGCCCGGCGACCCGCTGCCCGCCGAACGCGTGCTGGCCGAGCGCTGGGGTGTCGCCCGGATGACCGTCCGGCAGGCGATCGCCGCACTGTCCCGCGAAGGCCTGGTGCTGACGCTGCACGGCCGCGGCAACCTGCGCGCTCCGGAGCCGCTCCAGCTGCGCGTCCGGCTCGGCTCGTTCGCCGACGCGATCCGCGAGCACCACCTCGAGCCGACCACGATGCCGATCGAGTGCGTGGTCGACGAGAAACCGCCGGTTCCGGTGGCGAACTTCCTCGGCCTGAACGGCCGGCCCGCGACCCGGGTACGACGGCTGCGGCTCGGCGACGACGTACCGCTGGCGCTGGAACGGGCCTGGTTCCCCACCGACCTCGTCGCGGACCTGACCGAGGAGCACCTCGCGTCCAGCCTGTACAAGTACCTCGCCGACCGCGGGCTGCTGCCGGACTCCGGCGACGAGACGGTGATCGCCGGGCTCCCCGACGACGACGAGGTCCGCCGGCTCGACATCCCGTCCAGCCGGCCGGTGCTGCGGCTGGTGCGCCGCGCCCTCACCCGTGACAAGCCGATCGAGTACGCCGAGGCCGTCTTCCCCGCCGACCGCTACGAGCTGTGGTTCCCGCTCAAGCGCCCCGAGAGCTGAGATCTCCTCGTACGACGATGTCGAGAAGGCCGGGCCGGCTCCGACCGGGTGCTGAAGGCACCCGACCGGGCGCCGGGAACTGAAGGAGCTCGCGATGCGCAGGATCATCTACTGGGTGCACACCTCGGCCGACGGCCACATCGACGGACCGAACGGGGAGTTCGACTGGGCGTCGCTCGGGCCCGACCTGGACGCGTACTCCCAGAGCCTGATCGACCGCTGCGACGTGCTCCTGTACGGCCGGGCGGTGTGGGACATGATGGCGTCGTTCTGGCCGCACGCCGAGTCGATGTCCGACGACCCGCACGACCTGAAGTTCGCGCGGATCTGGCGGGAGACGCCCAAGTTGGTCGTGTCCCGGACGCTGACCGACCCCGGCTGGGACACTCGCGTGATCCGCGACCTCGACGAGCTGGCCGAGGCGAAGCGGCAGCCCGGCCGGGACATCCTGCTCACCGGCGGGTCGGAGCTCGCGGCGGCGCTGACCGCGCGCGGCCTGATCGACGAGTACCACGTCGCCGTGCACCCGGTCGTGCTCGGCGGCGGCAAGCGGCTGTTCGCGGCACCCGTCGAGCGGATGCCGCTACGGCTGGCCGGCTCGACTCCCTGCGACGGCCGGACCGTCGTACTGCACTACGAGCCGATCACGGACGGAGGGTCGGCTTGAGCTCCAGGACGCGGCCGAGCAGGCCGTTCACGAACACCGGCGACTCGTCGGTGGACAGGTCGCGCGCCAGCGCCACGGCCTCGCTGACGGCGACGACATCCGGCACCTGGTCGTCGTACACGATCTCGTAGACGCCGATCCGGAGGATGTTCCGGTCGACGGCCGGCATCCGGTCCAGCGTCCAGCCGACGGCGTGCTTGCCGATCAGCTCGTCGATGGCCGTGATGTGCGCGGAGACGCCCTCGACGAGGGCGACGGTGAACTCGGTCACCGGCGGGTCGTTGTCGGCGACCCGGTCCGCGAGGGTGCCGCCAACGGGCAGGCGGCGCGCCTCCGACTCGTACAGGACGTCGAGGGCGCGTTTGCGGGCCTTGCTACGTGCCGACATGTCAGGAGATGCGGCCGAGGTATTCCCCGGTCCGGGTGTCCACCTTGACCTTCTCGCCGGTGGTCAGGAACAGCGGGACCTGGATCTCGTACCCGGTCTCCAGCTTGGCGGGCTTGGTACCGCCGGTGGAGCGGTCGCCCTGCAGGCCCGGCTCGGTGTACTCGACGGTGAGCTCGACCGCGGCCGGGAGCTCGACGTACAGCGGGCTGCCCTCGTGCACCGCGACGATCGCCGCCTGGTTCTCCAGCAGGAAGTGCGACGCGTCGCCGACGAGCTCCGGCGTGATGTGGATCTGCTCGTAGTCGCTGGAGTCCATGAACACGTACGACGAGCCGTCGTTGTACAGGTACGTCATGTCGCGCTTGTCGACGTTCGCCACGTCCACCTTGACGTCCGCGTTGAAGGTCTTGTCGACCACCTTGCCGGACAGCACGTTCTTCAGCTTGGTCCGCACCACGGCGCCGCCCTTGCCGGGCTTGTGGTGCTGGAACCACACGACGGACCAGAGCTGTCCCTCGAGGTTGAGCACCATGCCGTTCTTGAGGTCGTTGGTCGTTGCCACGCGTGAGTACCCTTCGATCTGATGTGCGGTATGGCAGATTGTAGCGGTCTGCCGTGCACCGCCCTGCGCCTACGATGCTGCGAGGGCCGGCCGAGGGCCGGCACCGAGCAGGAGGTCGCACGCGATGGAGTCCGTGATCGTCATCATCGTGGTCGTCGTGCTGACCGTGATCAGCCGGGTGCGGCAGGCTCAGCGCAAGGGCAGGAGCTCGTTCAAGCTGCCGACGCCGAAGTCCTGGCAGCTGCCGGCTCCCGGTCCCGGCAACGTCATCCAGCCCATCCAGGGCAACCAGCCGGCGCCGATGCCGTCGTACGGTCCGCGACCGGGCATGGCCCCGCCGCGGGCCGGCGTCGTGCAGCCGGGTGTCGTCCCGCCCGGGTGGGTCGCGCCGCCGGTCGCGCCACACCTGCCCGGCCAGGCTGCCTACCAGACCCCGCAGCGGCTGCCGCACCACCGGCCGCAGGCGCACCACCTGCCGCTGCCGCAGGGTGAGCTGGACAACCGGGTCCGTGAGCTGATGGCCTCGAACCAGGAGGTGGCGGCGATCCGGCTGCTGTGCGACGAGGCGGACCTGGGCATCATCAACGCCCAGGAGTACGCGCGGTCACTCGCCGTGCCGGGCACAACCCAGCAGCCAGTGGATGTCGCGGCCTCGGCCGAGAGCCGGTACGACGGAGGCTCGGCCGCGTTCGGCTCGTCGCTGTTCGAGCGCGACGACGAGAACGTCTGGGCGAGCGGCTGGGTGGAATCCCCCGAGCCCGACGACCGCAGCGATGTCAACGAGCTCTGGCGCACCGTCCGCGACGCCGCCAACCCAGCCGCCGCCCAGCCGGACCAGGGCCGCGGCTGAACCCCCTTCCAGGGCGATCATTCGTCGCATCTCGTGGTCCCTGTGGACAACCGGTCAGTGCACGCCGGCGGTCACGTAGCCGCGCTGTCCACAGGGACCACGAGATGCGACGAATGATCGCTACAGGAGGCGGGTGATGGCGCGGAGGGCGAGGCGGTAGGAGTCGAGGCCGAAGCCGGCGATCGTGCCGGAGGCGACGGCGGCCACGACGCTGGTGTGCCGGAACTCCTCGCGGGCGGCCGGGTTCGAGATGTGCACCTCGACCAAGGGGGCGGTGCGCTGCGCGCAGGCGTCCCGGACGGCGTACGAGTAGTGCGTGAACGCGGCCGGGTTGAGCACCACCGGCAGCTCGCCGTCGGCGGCCTCGTGCAGCCAGCCGACCAGCTCGGACTCGTCGTCGGTGTGCCGTACCTCGACGTCCAGGCCGAGCTCGGCGCCGACCGCGGTGCACTCCTTCACCAGGTCGTCGTACGAGGTGGCTCCGTACACGTCCGGCTCGCGGCTGCCCAGCCGCCCAAGGTTCGGCCCGTTCAGCACCAGCACACGCCGCGTCGAGTCAGTCACCGGACCAGCCTATTCGGTGGCGTCAGCTGATCTCGGCGTAGGCGGCGATCAGCAGGGACGGGTCCGGGGCTTCGAGGATCGCGGGTTTCGCGAGGCCGTCCAGGACGACGAAGCGCAGCCGGTCGGCGCGGGTCTTCTTGTCGAGCTTCATCGTGTCGTGCAGCTGCGGCCACGCGTCGGCCTTGTACCGCACCGGCAGGCCGAGGCCCTCGAGCACCGCCACGTGCCGGTCGGCGGTCGGGTCGTCCAGCCGGCCGGCGGCCCGGGCCAGCTCGGCGACGAAGACCATGCCGATGCTGATCGCGGCGCCGTGCCGCCAGGTGTACCGCTCGACCCGTTCGATCGCGTGCCCCAGCGTGTGGCCGTAGTTCAGCGCCTCGCGTCCGATCGCGCCGCCCCCGGCCGTCGTACGCTCCCGCAGGTCGCCGCCGACCACGCCGGCCTTGACCTGGATCGCGCGCGCGATCAGCTCCTCGGTGTGGGCGTAGGCCGGTTCGCGAACCGCGTCCAGGTCGGCCTCGACCAGGTCGAGGATCACCGGGTCGGCGATGAAACCGCATTTCACCACCTCGGCGAGACCGCTCACGTAGTCGTTGCGCGGCAGCGTGTCCAGCGCGGCCAGGTCGCACAGAACCCCGGCGGGCTCCCAGAAGGCGCCGACCAAGTTCTTGCCCTCGGACGTGTTGATCCCGGTCTTGCCGCCGACCGCGGCGTCGACCATGCCGAGCAGCGTGGTCGGGACGTGCACCACCTTCACCCCGCGCAACCAGGTCGCGGCGACGAAGCCGGCCAGGTCGGTCGTCGTACCGCCGCCGACCGAGACCACCGCGTCGGAACGGGTGAACCCGGCCTGGCCGAGCACCGACCAGCAGTACGCGGCCACCTCGGCGGTCTTGGCCTCCTCGGCGTCCGGGATCTCGATCGCGTGCGCGGTGAACCCGGCCGCGGTCAGGTCCTCGCGCACCGCCTCACCGCTGGCGCGCAGCGCGCGCGGGTGGATCACCGCGACCCGCCGCACCCCCTCGCCGAGCAGCCCGGCCAGCTCCCCGAGCAGGTTGTTGCCGATGACGACGTCGTACGGCGTGCCGGCGCTGACGTGGATCCGGCGCGGTTCAGGCATCCTTCAGCACCTCGGCGAGGACCTCGTCGGCGATGTCGGCCGGGGTACGACCGTCGGTCAGCACGGTGTGCCGGGCCACCTCGTGGTACAGCGGTCGGCGGTTGTCCATCAGCTTCTTGAGCTGGCCGCGAACGTTGCCCAGGAGCAACGGTCTCGAGGTGCCGAGCCCGACCCGTTTGGCCGCCTCGGCGAGGCCGACGTCGAGGAACACCACGACGTGCTCGCTCAGGTCGGCCCGGGTGGCCGGGTCCAGGATCGCGCCGCCGCCGAGCGACAGCACGCCGTCGCGGGTCAGCGCCTCGACCACGGCCCCTCGCCGGAGTCGACGAAGATGTCCGAGATCGGCTTGCCCGCCGTCGCCTCGATATCCGCGTCGGTGTCGCGGTACGCCGTGCCCAGCCTCTCGGCCACCAGCGCGGCGATCGTGGACTTGCCGGACCCGGGCGGGCCGACCAGGACCAGCGCCGGGCTCATCGCGCTACCGCGATCGTGGCCGGCAGGCTGTCCAGGTACGCCTTGTGGTTGCGGGCGGTCTCCGTCACCGAGTCGCCGCCGAACTTCTCCAGCGCGGCGTCCGCGAGCACCAGCGCGACCATCGCCTCGGCGACCACACCGGCCGCCGGCACCGCGCACACGTCGGAGCGCTGGTGGTGCGCGGTAGCCGCCTCGCCGGTGGCGGTGTCGATCGTGCGCAGCGCGCGCGGGACGGTCGCGATCGGCTTCATCGCGGCGCGGACGCGCAGCGTCTCGCCCGTGCTCATGCCGCCCTCGGTGCCACCGGAACGGCCGGAGGTGCGGCGGACCACGCCGTCGTCGCTGACGATCTCGTCGTGCGCCTTCGAACCGGGCGTGCGGGCCAGGTCGAAGCCGTCACCGACCTCGACACCCTTGATCGCCTGGATCCCCATCAGCGCGCCGGCGAGCTTCGCGTCCAGCCGGCGGTCCCAGTGCACGTGGCTGCCGAGGCCCGGCGGGAGCCCGTCGACGACGACCTCCACGACACCACCGAGCGTGTCGCCGGCCTTCTGCGCGGCGTCCACCTCCGCGACCATCGCCTTGCTCGCGTCCGCGTC